>Ga0256843_1001363_pt1 | contig 19387 bp, 15 predicted proteins | sample AlvinellametaG_FD_191572 | JGI IMG/M metagenome (GOLD analysis project Ga0256843, IMG submission 191572) | Pompeii worm associated microbial communities from hydrothermal vent at the East Pacific Rise, Pacific Ocean - Alvinella | ecosystem: Host-associated > Annelida > Integument > Unclassified ... | reverse complement strand
GCATCACGCTCTCTTCGAATCTCATCTCTAAAATCTTTTAATGTAAATTCAGGGTTATCTCTTACAGCGACTTTGTAAGCTGTATTTTTTATAATAAGATTGATCTGTCCCCCGGTCAAGGAGTATTCTGCAAGTTTTTCAATAGAAAAATCATCCTCATACGGTGCATCTTTTGGAAGCATTTTTTTCCAAAGCTCTAATCTCTGTTCTTTATTTGGCTTTTTAAACTCTATTTTATAGTTAAATCGTCTTGAGAATGCTTTATCTATATTTTCAAGTAGATTTGTTGTCGCGATCAGCATTCCTTTAAAGTTTTCTATCTGCTCTAGAAAAATATTTTGCATCTGATTATGCATTTGATCAGAACCTGTAATATTACCGCTGCTTCTTGCCCCTAAAAATTGGTCTGCTTCATTCAGTAAAAGAATCGGTTCTGTTTTTGTTTTGGCACTCAGATCATAAAAAGTATCAAATATTTTGCGGACGTTCTTTTCGCTCTCTCCCACATACATAGAGAGAATTTTAGAGCAGTCAAACGCAAGTACTTGACGTTTTAGTGATTTTGCCAAAGAGTATGCCGTCATCGTTTTTCCGGTACCCGCGGCCCCATAAAAGATGATACGTGCATCAATACCGCTCTTTTTATCTTTTATACCCCACTTTACAAGACGGGCAACCACATCTTTGTCCACCTGCTTCATCAGGTTCTCCAAGGTCTCTTTTGTAGTCTCATTTAAAACAACATCATCCAAAGAGGTATCACTCTCAATAAGCTCAAAAATATCCTGCTCTGCCACCAAGGCACCAAGTTTTAAGCGTGTGACTTTTTTTGTTTTTTGTGGATGGATGATGCTTTGTAAAATATCATCGACGATATAAAAAGAACGGCTGATACCGCCAAAGGGATTGAGCATCTCTTCATAATCAATAATACCGTTGCTCAATAGATTTGATCCCTCTTCTAAAAGTGAACGGTTTTTAATACGTTCATATTCATCTAAAGAGATAAGCTCTATAAGTGTATTCATCTCTCTTAAGGATGCATCAGCAGAACCATACTCTTCACGAAGCAGTGCAATAAAAATCACCTGCTCATAATTACTCATCTTTTTTTGTTTAAAGAACTTGTCAAGTACCAGATTTTCTGAGGTCTGTTTGACTCTCTCTTCGATGCGCTTTTCTAAAAGCTGCAGTTTATTTTGCAATCTGTCAATTCCAAGTGAGTGTTCATGTACATTTTGACGAATAACACTCATCTTTTGGTACAACTCGATTCTAAAAAACTGATCTTGCAGATATTCAAGATGGTCTGCATAAGGCTTGATATCAGGCAGATCCAGATCAAGTGTTCCGTCTTGGAGCAGCTTTAAAAAAGCAGGAGTCAACCCTACCGCAGTATTTAAAAGTTCTAAAGGAGTTACTTCGGAGATCTTTACAGGAGTAAAACTTTGCTGATGCAGCCAACCAAGTTCAAGCAGGTTCTTGAGTGCTTTGAGATGTTTTAAATGTTCATAATTTTCACTTTCGTACAAGTCCTGCAACATATCAAGAACAAGAACATCATCTTGCCCTTTCATATACCTATGCGCAATATATTGCAACATAAGTGCCTCATCTTTACTACATTTTAGATGTATGAAAATCTCAGATTTTTCAATCTCTTTCGTATCTAAAAAATCAACTAATGTCTTCAAGTATTTCCTTAAAATTTATAACCAAGTCCAGCAGACATGATTAGAACGTTAGAGTTTGAGAACTCACCATTTACATCACTGTTTGTAACTTTTCTTGTATCACGCATAGAGTAAAGAGCACTAAAACCTACATTTACACTTTTTGTGTACTGATAACGAAGACCTGCAGAAACAGAAACAGAATCCGAATCCGGAAGTTCAAAGCTCAAACTTTTATCAGGAATCGGTGATTCATCACGTACTGCACCTGCCATTAATGTATATTTATCCATTTCATGTGTAATACCAATACGATATACATTTGTATCTTTCCAATCTTTAACTATTGGGTCATCAAAATATGGTGCCAGATTTCCGACATTACCTACATAATTAAAATCCAATGATTTATATGCTGACCAGTTTACACGCTCATATACAAATTCAACAGTTGTTTTAGAAGCAAAAGTATATGCCACTGCTGCGTTTAATGTAGCAGGAAGTGGTACAGTTACACTTGCACCACCATCATATGTAAGACCGGCAGGACTATAAAGCTTTGCTTCACCCTCAACACTCAGATTGATATTTGATCTATATGTAAGTCCAAACTCCAAAGCTTTTGTTGGTTTATATGCAAGTGCAAGATTATAACCAACATCTATACTGTCACCTGTCATATCACGTGAAACAGCTGCATTACTTTTTACAATTCCAGAAGTACTTACTACTCTAAAACCTACAGCGACAGCTAATTTATCATTTATCTTAAACGCAGCGGTAGGGTTAACCTCTACTACTTCAAGTGTGAACTCTTTCGCTTTTTCAACAGCAGGTGAATCTGACCATCTTTTTGACAAACCGCCAGGGACAACAACACTCAATCCCACTCTGGCATTACTACCTAATTTTCCAGATACATAATTGAACGATGGAAGAAAAAATGTCTCACTTTTGGCATTTATATCTGTAGTACCATCATTTGACTTATATTTTACAGGATCCAAGCCAATATAAATCAAATCCGCTTCAATATTTTGTTCATCTTTCATAAATGCCATATTTGCAGGATTAGAGTAGGCATTTTCAGCTCCATGAGTATGAGCAACGTTCGCAGCAGAAAGTGCAATCGCATTTAAAGACGTCTCTGGTATTTTATATCCACTTGCATAGACTGCTGATGATATCAACAAAGGTAATAGTGTTAATCTTTTCATAGTTTCCCCCAAAATTATTCTCAGTAATGATACCCAATTCTGCCAAATATTTATATAAGTTACACAAATTTTACATTTTTAAAAATAAAAATCATTGCTTTAAGATAAATCTCCTTGTAAAAACAATATAATGAAAAATTGAATTTTAAAGGAGTACGACTATGAAGAAAATATTTTTTTCTATTCTTATAGGCATTTCACTTCTACTCAGTGGTTGTGGTGACAACGCAGCAACAGATGTAAAAGTACAGGCAAAAGAGGCAGGGGCATATATAATATTTGACTCAGCAGCAAGCGATATACCATATCCAAACAACATCCTCTTTGCAGGTTCAACTGATGGTACGCTCAACATACCGTATGATCCTGCAGCTCCTGATGCAAGTGTAAAATTTGCACTCGATGCTTTAGATGGGTTCTCTACAAGTTCACCTATCTCAGTCAGTTTCAATGGAGATGTAAACGCAACGACTTTAATCGGGGGATTACAAGTTTACACAATAGATGCCACAGCATCTGCACAAACTGGCGGAGTACCTGTTATTAGCGGGATTACCGGTAAACTTACTTTTGGTGTTGATTATGTTGCAACTGTAAGTGGCAATAAAATCGTTATCTTACCTATCAAACCACTTCAAGGGAACCAAAACTATATGGTTCTGCTTACAACTGCAATTACAGATAATGCGGGTCTCCCTATTGCTCCTGACGTTGCTTCAGAACTTCTTCTAAAAACGACTCCTTTAGTAGATGCTAACGGTAACCATACTGACTTAAGTATTGAAGATGCAACAAAGCTTGAGGGTGTCAGACAGTTCACACAAGCGATGATAGGATATGCAATTGCTCAAGAGGGCATTCCAAGAGAGGATATTGTTGCAGCATGGAGCTTCAAAACACAAACTATCGGTGCTGTTGCCGAGGCCTTTGTTGATGCAAATATTTCTGCAACAATGGGACTTCAAGATACAGGACTTACTTCTAAGGACATGATAGGTTCAGATGCGATGAGCGGTAATGCAGAAGTATATGCAGGAACACTTTCTGGTCTTCCATATTATCTTGCAAAAGCTGCCTCAACGCATGATACTGCACCGCTTACAGCTTCCTTTGAATTTAATACCAGTATTAACACTCTTCCGGAGCTCAACGCGACTATCACTATTCCGGTTCTTGTAACTGTTCCAAAAAATCTAACTATGCCTGATGCGGGCTGGCCTGTTGTGATTTTTCAACATGGTATCACGCAAAACAGAACAAATCTTTTAGCTATCTCTGAAGCCTTTGCAAATGCAGGGTATGCAGCTGTAGCGATTGACCTTCCTCTTCATGGTATAACAGATAACACGAACGGTCTTTATATGAGTACACTTGAGAGAACATTTGACTTAGACCTGATGAACAATACAACAGGTGCACCGGGACCTGATGGAGTAATTGATCCATCTGGAACTTATTATATCAATTTAGCTTCTCTTTTGACATCACGTGATAATGTAAGACAAACAACATCCGATCTGGTTGCTCTGAAAAATACATTTGGTAATGTTGTTGCACAAGATGGTACTAAATTTGATGCTTCACATGTTGCATTTGTCGGTCATTCACTGGGAACTATCGCACCATTTGGTTTTCTTGCAAATACAGATCTGGAGAGTGTCACACTTGCTATGCCGGGAAGCGGTATAGCAGAACTGTTAAATAATTCTGCTGCGTTTGGTCCTGTTATAGAAGCTGGACTTGCACAAAAAGGTATTATAAAAGGAACAGCTGACTATGCTGCGTTTATGCTTGCAACACAAACTGTTATTGATGATGGGGACCCTATCAACTATGCTATAACAGTAGGTGCAAAACAAAAAATATTTGCTATCGAAGTAGTCGGAGACCCACAAACAAGTCATCTACCGGACCAAGTGATTCCTAACAATGTACCGACAGCACCTCTTTCAGGAACAGATCCGCTTGTAAATTATCTACAAGCAACAACACTTAGTGGAAACAATGGTGATGTATCTGCACCAAATAAAACAGCAAGATATACAGCCGGTCACCACAGCTCTTTACTAAGACCAAATGAAAATGCAGGAGAAACACCAACACAACTTGAAATTGATGTACTAACAAGTATGCAAACGCAAGTAGCAACTTTTGTTGGTTCACAAGGGGCAGCTATCCCTGTAGTAGACAGCTCTTTACTAAACGAAACTTACTAGTAAAATCATAGTTACCATTCTCGTGAATGGTAACTCAGTAACTATTTAATCAATAAACGAATAAAGAAGTTCTATCTCCTCTTTCCAAATCGTCTCATCAATTGTCTCTAGAACAAGAGGTATGTCATTCATTCTCTCATCGTTCATAATAAAACGGAATGCATCTAATCCTATCTCACCCTTTCCAAGTGAATGGTGTCTATCAACTTTAGAACCTAAAGGCGGTTTGGAGTCATTGATATGCATACCACTTAAATACTCAAAACCTACAATATCACCAAAAGCGTTCCATGTACTATCATAAGCTTCCCTTGTTCTGATATCATAGCCTGCAGTAAACATATGACAGGTATCGATACAGACACCGACACGGCTTTTATCTTCTACCTGTTCGATTATATGGGCTAAATGCTCGAACTTATACCCAAGGTTACTTCCCTGTCCTGCCGTGTTCTCAATCACGGCCTTGACACCCTTTGTTTTATCAAGAGCGATATTGATAGACTCCGCAATAACGTCCAGACATCTGTTTTCAACAGACTCTATAAACGCAGCATCCTCTTTCTGTTTTTTTGTGAGTTTTTCCAGATGGCTTCCCGGATGAAAGTTCAGTCTGTCAAGCCCGAGCAGTTCACAACGCTCCAACTCATCTATAAACGCAGCTCTTGATTTTTCAAGTTTTTCAACTTCAGGGTGACCGAGATTGATCAGGTAAGAGTCATGAGGCAGTACATGTTTTGGTAAAATACCGCTCTCATCAAGTGCTTTTTTAAACTTATCTATAGTCTCTGTATCAAGTGGTTTTGCAACCCATTGTCTTTGATTTTTAGTAAACAGAGCAAAAGCGCGTGCACCTATTTCCATTGCGTTTAACGGTGCATTATAGACTCCGCCGCTGGCACTTACATGAGCACCTACGAATTTTTTATCTTTCATTGACATCTATTGTACATCCTTGATTTTGATTATGATATGATTTTTTCTATCTTTGAAAAAACTCTCTTTTGAGTTCACTCGGTATTTAATATCCACATCTTTGTTATGAATAAGCTGAGTAAAACCATCACTGGTTTTCACCCTGTTCTTTCCGTCGTAAATAAGATCCCCCAAAATAATATTTTGTAAAATATCATCTGGATAGGAGGCATTGAGATATTGGCTGTTAAAGCTATGCTTGCTCATACAACCCTCTTTTACACAGATCATTCTATTGATATGAATTTTTTGAAAAACATGTCCTGCTATAAAAAGCTCTAACTCAATAGCATCACCGGAGTGACGAACATAACCAATATCTGAAAATTTTATTTTTGGGGATTTTATCGTAACGATTTTTGTATCACTGTGCTCATAGTTTTTTATGCTGCATGCGCTAAAAAAGATTATGAGGCACAGAAGTAAATATTTCAAAAGTTATCTATTTTTGTAAAAACTTACCACATTTTTTTTCAGCAGTTCCACCGAATGTTCTTATCTCTACTGCTGTACCGTCTTTAGCGATCACTTGTCTTTTACATTCATCTTTTGCTATACAGTCTGGATTTTCACATCCAATATTTTCTGGTACTTGTGCCATCTTAATCATCCTTAATATTTTTTTGGAATTATAATCAAATTTTGGCAATATGCAATAGATTATTCTCTTTTTGAAAAACTAATGTAGACTACTAATATGAAAATTCACATAGATATCGACTGTTTCTTTGTCAGTGCTACCCGCATACTCCATCCAGAACTTGAACATAAACCTGTAGCCATAGGAGGAAGAAGTGACACTAAGATTTTTAACAAAGAGGCAAAAAATCAGACTGTAAACTTTGAAAATTCAGGTAGTTTTGTCCCAACCTTTTACAAAGCCTATGAAAAGAAAGATGATGATATCGCTGCGTTTAGGGATGCAGACGGAAGAGTAAGAGGTATACTCACAACATCAAGCTATGAAGCAAGGGCTTACGGCATCAAAACTGCGATGAGTATTCGTGAAGCACTGCAGTTATGCCCTTCACTTATCATCAAAGCACCAAATATGTCCCTTTATCAAAAGCTTTCACACCAACTGCATGATTTTCTCTCTTTAAAAATCCCTCTTATTGAACAGGCAAGTATTGATGAATTCTATGGAGACCTGAGTGGATGGATTGAAGATGAAGATGTCCCGCACTTTATTGACAACCTTCGGCATGAAATCAAAAAAGAGCTCAAACTTCCCGTCTCTATTGGTGCAGCAAAGACACGATACATTGCCAAACTTGCGACAGGCTATGCCAAACCATTTGGATGCAAAATCATCTATAAATGGGAATTCGATACATTTGTAAACCCTATAAATGTAGAAGATTTCGCAGGAATAGGTAAAAGTATGAAACAAAAGCTTCACAGTGCGCAGATCAAGACATTGGGTGATCTACGAGCGAGACGCGGTACACTTGAGTCATGGGGACCTTACGCAAAAGAACTATACAAGCGTGTAAACGGAGAAGCCGATGCAGCCATAGAGACAAAACATGAAAGAAAATCCATAGGTATTTCAAGAACTTTCGATCCGCTTTATGATCGTAATGAACTTCGTCGCAGAGTACATATTTTGGCCCGTCATCTCTCTTTTGCTATCTTTAAACTCAATGTTATTCCTACTGTTTTTCACCTCAGCATTCATTATGAAATGAACCAAAAAGCACATATCAACATCTCAAAAGCAGAAATTTTTACAGAACAAAAATTTGATGCACTCTGTCTCAAGCTCTTCACACAAGCAGATACACAAAGAAGACTCCATATTATCCGCCTCTCTATCAACTGCTCAAGCTTTACAAAACACTCACGTAAAGAACTATCTCTCATCGGGTTTGATGATGAGCAAAAGATGCATACACTAAGTAAATCTTCGCAAAGATTACGTGAAAAATATGGCATCGATGCTATAAAGTTTGCCTCTGAACTCTAAAATTTCAATCAACTTATTATTTATATTAGGCTATACTATATTTTAAGCAATTAAAAAGAGTGTTTTATGGTGATAAAAACAAAAAAATACATCTATATTTTTCTTACAGCCTTCTTTTTATTTTTTATTTTCTATTTTTTTCTATTGCAAAACTATATTTACAATAGTGAAAAAAGTTATACACAAGCTGTAAAGGATGAGATATCAACACTTATCCGGAAAAAAAATTCAGACACCTTTGCCATTGCAAAAAATCTCGCACAAAATCAACAACTTATAAAAACTCTACAGACAAAAGATTACTCCAAATTTTATACTTCTAATTTCATTAGAATTCCAAAAGAGTACTTACAATACCATAATATTCGTATTCATATTGTAGATAAAGAGGGCCGCCAGAGATATCTTTCATGGACAAAGAACGATCTTGGAAACTACATACTAAATGCGAGAGATGACTTAAAAATACTCTATAAAGATCCAAAACCTCTACACAGTATCAGTGTAGGAAAATTTAGTATAGCTTTTAAAGGCATAGTCCCTATTTATGATGAGCAACACCACTTTTTAGGCATTATTGAGACAATAACTTTTTTTAACTCAATCGCCAAGACACTCCAAGAAGGTGCTGTCTATTCAGCTATCATTATTGATAAAAAATTCTATAAACGCCTACAATACTCAATATCCCAAAATTTTATAGATAATTATAATATCGCTAACATAAATGTTAAACCGGAGATCATGGGACTTCTCAAACAATACGGGATTACATATTTCATAAAGAACAGATCTTTTCACTATATAAAAGATTCAAATTCATATCTCGATACCGGTTACTATGTTATAAATATTCCCATTAAAAATATTTCCCATCAAACAATTGCCTATTATGTGGCATTCATTCAAGACAAATACCATCTGGCACAAAAAAAAGCTCTGCTAAATCTCATTTTGCTTCTTTTTTTTATTCTCTTTTTAGCCATTGTATATCTTGCGCTCAAAGAGTATAAAAGAAATATTACACTCATACAAAATTTAGATGCTGAAGTCAAAAAACAAATTGATGAAAAAACAGAACTGCTTTACATTGATACGACAACAGGTGCATACAAAAAGACAAAATATGATATAGACAGACTTGATAATCTCAAAACAAAAACTGTCATTTTCAATATAAAGAACTTTAGCAAGCTCAATGCCTATTATGGTTTTGATACCGGTGATATGATTTTAAAGATATGTACAAAACGCGTTGAAAATCTTCTACAGAGAAAAATCTATCGTCTCAACGGAGATGAATTTCTTTTCTTCTCTTATGATCCTAAAGAGGAGATAAAAGCACTCAAACAGAGTTTCTCAAACAGTCCTGTCAAGATACGTAAAAAGGATTTAAGTATTCAACTCTCTTTTGCTTTTGGTGTTGCTCCAACGAAACTTGACAAAATCATTTCAAAACTCTCTATAGCCGTACATGAGGCAAAAGAACATCCTTTTTCCCATTTTATGTACTACAGAGAAAAAAGTATTGACAGTAATTTTATTAAATTCAATGCCCTTCTTTATGAAGCGATCTATAGAGAAGACGGTACTAAGATCATTCCCTATTTTCAAGGTATCTATGATAATAAGAAAAAGAAAATCTATAAATATGAGGCGCTGGCACGACTCGAGAACAATGGTAAAATATATTCACCATACTATTTTATCGATGTTGCCCAAAGCAGTGGTTTTATTCATGAAATAACCAATGTAATGATCGAAAAAAGTTTTGCCTATCTTGCAACCTTACCTCAAAACATTGAATTCTCTATCAATATTACCGAACATGATCTAGCAACTAAAAAATTAAAAGATCTGCTTCTGGAAACTCTCAAAAAATATGAGCTTGAGCCCCAAAGAATTACTCTTGAAATATTAGAAGGCATAACATCCAATGGTACAAAAAACAATATCAAGCAGCTGAACCAATTAAAAGCTCTTGGATTTAAACTTGCTATTGACGACTTTGGAGTAGAGTACTCAAATTTTGAAAGACTCACAGAAATAGATATTGATTTTATCAAGATCGATGGAAAATACATTAAAACACTTCTCACTAACAAAAAGAGTTTACAAATTGTCAAAGCAATAGCGAACTTTGCACATACAATGAATATTCAAGTTGTGGCAGAATTTGTTGAGAATAAAGAGATTGAAAAAATAATTCAGAGTCTGGATATTGAATACTCCCAAGGATATTACTTCTGCGAGCCATCTGCACATATTAAAAGTACTATTTAAGAGCAAAAAGAATTATATGATAAACTTATATTTAAAACAAGTCCTATTCTTTCAAATAAAATCGTAAAATTGTAACCTATTATAAGAAATTGTAAATTTTACATCCCATTTAGAGATATTTTTATAGACTTCAAATAGAATTAAGTATAAATAACCTAGAATGAATTATCTTATGAAAAAGGGGTTATTTTAACCTCAAAGGAAGCGAAGAATTATATTAGTTTATTTTATAATTATTGCTTCTATCATTTCATATATTGATGCGAAAAAGGGAATCATCCCAGACAAAGTAATTTTACCTGCATTTGCAGGTCTACTTGTTTTAAAATATTTTGAAACATCGTTGACACTTTATGACTTAACAGCTGTCGTGCTTGTTCTCATCATATTTTTACTGCCCATTGTTTTTAACATGGCGTTTGGTGGCGGTGATTTACGTTTTGGTGCATTTTGTGCACTTTTTCTCGGCTTAAACGCAGTGGGTTACTTTATTATGTTGGCTGGAGTTATCCACCTGCTTATATTGGCACTTTTGAAGAGAAAAAGTTTTGGTTTCGCTCCGGCTATGAGCATAGCAGCGTTACTTAGTTATTTTATAGGACAAATGTGAGAAGAGGTTCAGTTGCAATCGTACCGCTGTTTTTAGCAATAGCGTTGCTTTTTTGGTTTATTTGGTTTTTAGGGGGTGCAAATGATAATTTGCATAAAGTAAATCAGATAGAAAATTTACAACATACACAAGACAGACTCTTACAGGCTGCAATAAAAAAACGTTATGAATTAGAAGAAGCAGACCCCACGCTTTCAGACGCTGAACTTGACAGTGCAGTAGACAAATATATAAAAGAGATAATGAAGGTCAATGGGATTGATAAAGATGAGGAGAGTAAATGATTAAAAAGGTGATGGTATCGATAGGTTTATTGGCAGGGTTGCAAAGCATCTCTTTAGCAGCTACACAGACAACTACAACTTTCAAAGCACCCACTGAAGTACAACAAGATGAATATGGTAATGATTACATAGACAGAGAAGCAACCATCAGTACACAAAACTTTAAAGTTGACAATTTTTGGAACAACTTTAAAGAAGACGGCACCGCTCAAAGCAATTATGCTACGATCTCTCGCTCAGGTCTTTTTAGGATCACTACCTCTGCAACCTCAGCCTGTACCATAGACAATACTCTGGATGAAGAGGGATGTTCAGGTCAAAAACCTTTTTTACTCAATGATGAAGTTCTTGACAATCCAATAGCAGGGACAGATGATACCTACCAAGTCGTTTTTACAAATGCAAATGATTACACAAACAATGACTACAACGGTTTTTATCCTTTAGATGTACTCAGAGATGCAAAATACTACAAAGACAATACAGAAACTACCGACGGTACTCAAGAAACTACAAAAACAGGCTTTTTTGGATTTATTACAGGTTCTATTGACTCACTTTACAATAAAACAATAGGTATTGATTTCTTTGGACAAAAAGATATTGCAGATGTAAAATATGCTCCAAGAAGTGCTGAAGCAGAAGACAGACGACAGCGATATATCGCCAATATCATGGCCGGCGTTGAAAAAGAGCACCGTATGACAAAAAATGCCAACAGTGCAACCGCTACACCGATCAATGCTCCAACACTTAACACTCCCGTATCACTTCTCAACTATGATGAAGCGCAAAAAACCACTACAAAGTCAGAGTGTAAATTCTTAGGATTGGAACTTTCAAGCGAAGGTGCTATGTGTAGAGTGATGAGTGGTTTTGGGATGAATGCTTGGATGCCTTTCTTTACTCTTACAAAAACAACTCAGATTGAGAGTAATTTTTTACTTGCTGATACAGAAAATGCCCTGCTTGCAATGAACTCAAAGATAGAAGGTGTTCCATATTTTCAAGATGTTGCAGGAGATGATGAAGAAAAACTCTCTTTTTTACAAAATCTCATCAAACCAATGACGGCAATGGCAGGCTTTATGAAAGGTATGCTGTTTGGAGAAGATAAAAAAGATATCGTAGCTGATCCCGTCGAGAGTGTTTACAGTTTTGATGAAGATGAAGCAATGACACTGACATTCCCAATCACAAACGATGGTTCTCAAGTAGATGACTTTGCTCATTTTAAGCTGCTTAAGATCCGTTCTGTATATGCAGACAACATGAACTCATGTACTGTCAAGAAAAAACCGGGAATGTTAAAACCATCATCATGGGGACCTACAACATTTTATGAGGGTGGTTCAGACAGCCAAAAAAGTCCGAACTATACTATCTTTAACAAAGAGTACTGGAACAGTGACCAATGGGTAGACTGGTGTCAAGAGGCTACAGGACAAAAAGGGATGTTTGATTATCTCTTTGACTGGACAAAAGGCGGTATTTTCAATCCATTTCAATGGATGAAAGGCTTTTTCCAATCATTTTTAAATATGCTAACAGGTACTTACGAGATTACAGATTTTACAAATACTGTCAAACGGGGTCTAATACTTGACATCAAAAAAGTAAACCTTGATCCAATCTCAAAAAGAAATACAAGAGAGATAAGAATTCTCAATATTAATATGTCAAACGCAGGAAAACAATGATAGTATCGTACGTCTCAAAAACAGAAAAAGATTGTTATGACTCACTAAAAAATGAGTTTACGGATGTAAAGAACTTTACATCAATTGGTGATTTTATCAACTTTTATGCTGCCAGTAAAAACAGAGATGTTGTTCTACTCTATAGAGTAGAGAACCTCTCTGATATAGAAGCCCTCTCAAGTGTTCATTTTACAAATAACATCTACATGATATTAATCGGTGACAATAGTACAGAGTACTCACTTGAAGCCGGAAAGATCGGTGTTGATAAATATCTAAGCTCACTAGAGGCCAATCCTGAAGATATCAAACATCTTATTGTTGAGTCACAGACTATTATCAAAAAAAGACGGGGAAACTCTAATATTTCAGTTTTTACCGGAATAAGCGGAGGAGTTGGAACAACCACCATTGTAATGAACCTTGCAAAAAGTCTTGCACAGGAGCATCCGGAAAAAAATGTTCTTTTTCTGGATTTTTCATATACAAAGGCTATCTCAAATCTCTTTTTTGATATGCCCCAGCCTGCAAAAACGATTATAGATATTGCAACAGTACAAAACATTGAGATGCAAGAACTCTTTGATAATGGTTTAGAGAAACTAAGTGATAATTTCTACTTTATTCCGGGAATTCAAAAACATACAGATAAAGAAGAGCTTGAAAAGCCACAGAACATACAGGTGTTTTTAAATTTTATCATGTATATCAAAGAGCGTTTTGATTATATATTTATCGATGTCGGTGTCTTTGAAGATGTTGATCTTGAAGTTGACATACAAGAGATAGCAGATAATATTTTCGTTATTACCGAATTTAGTATTCCCTCAATGTCTATTTTAAAAACATATATAGATATCATAGATAAAAGCGGCTGGTATAACAAAACACATATCATCGCAAATCGTGCTGATTCTTATGGGACAGTAACACATGAAGAGGCAAAAAAGATACTTTCAAAAGGTCTGCGCCATAATTTTGAGATCCACTACTCACTTCCAAATGATGCAAAACATCTTCGTGAATGCTGGAATGAAGCGCGATTAGTTGTGGATGTCTATCCCGATGCTCCATTTATGGAGAGTATTCGTAGTTTAAGTGAGAAGTTCTTCATCAAAGACCCTACTCTCTTTGAACATACTGCTAAAAGCAAATCTTCTCTTTGGAACAAGGTTAAAAAATGGCTCTAAAAAGTAAACTCAAAGAGCGTCACAACATTCATGATACAATTCCCAGTGCAGCTAATGTCATCAGTGTAGATGAAAATCTTTGTGTTGAGCTCTGTTTTCCTCTTATCTACAGAAACGAAGAGTACTTTAAAATCGCTTGCGAGATCTATGACTCTTTTCTTGAAAAGCTCAATATCAACGGTCAACTCACAGAGAAGATGATTCGAGAAGTTGTTGTCAAACATATCTCAACCTTTAATGTACCCAAACACAGTATCAAAACAGAGATCGCTGATTTTGTTATAGACAATCTGCTCTACTATGGTCCGATCTCCACTATCATTAGAATTTCAGGAAGTAATCTCAATGATATTATTGTCAATACAAAAGATTATGTTGATGTTATCTATGACGGGCAGACACTGACGACTCCCTTTAAATTCAGAAGTGAAGATGATCTTAAAAAGTTCATCAACAGAATGCTCTCTGAATCAAACCGTAAAGTGGACGAATCACATCCCATTGCTTCTGCAAAACTTCCTGACGGGTCTCGTATTGAGATACAGATACCGCCTGTTTCTGCAAACATTGACAGTGACGGAAATCCAGGTTCATATGTAACTGTAAGAAAATTTCGTGAAGTTCCACTTCTTTTTGAAAGCCTTATCGACTCCAATATGATTGATTATAAAATGGCATATTTTCTTCTTAAAGCGATAGAAGGAAAACTCAACATCGTTGTCTCAGGCGGTACATCAAGTGGTAAAACAACATTTTTAAATGCCCTTACCCGTTTTATCGACGGCGGCGATCAACTCCTTACTATTGAAGATACAAAAGAGATGAAACCGCAGATGCCATGTCATGCTATACGTTCCTTTGAAGCACGTCCTGCAAATGAAGAGGGTGCAGGAGAGATTACCATAGAGAGCCTTTTAAGAACTGCACTGCGTTCAAGTCCCAGACGAATAGTTGTCGGAGAGTGTAGAGGACCTGAGATCGTTACCATGCTAAACGCAATGAATACAGGACATCCCGGTTCAATGACAACAATACACGCAGATGATACAAAAGAGGCCATTGTCAGAATAGAAAATATGTTCCTCGAAGCCCGTCCTACTGCAAATATGAGTTTTGTACGTTCACAAATCATTTCAGCAGTTGATCTGATCATACAAATTGTCCGTTTTCCAGATGGAACAAGACGTATTGTGAAAATTTCAGAACCTGAAAAACGTATTGAAGAGAACGGTGTCGTCTCAATGCTCGATCTGTTTGAGTTCAAAAGGTCCATTAACAGTGACAACCCAATGGATTCCAGTGGAAATTTCAAAGCGATTTCTGCCTCTTCGCGTGCTTCACTAAAAATGCTGCAAAACGGTATAACACTCGATTCAAGAATTTTTGATAATGAATTTGAGGTTTCAAAAGAGATTCTTATCAACGAGCTTAAATCATTTCATCCAAAAAGAATGTGCGGTTGGAAAGAGAACTATATGTCAGAGATCATCCAATCCTCTTATGCTTCGGGTAAAAATATACTAGAAAGATGGCCTAACTTACAATAATGAGCGAATTACAAATAGATATATTACTGATTTTAGTCATCACATCCAGTGCAACATTTTTTGCCTATATCCTTTATGTAGAGTATCAACGTGCTCAACATATGGAGTACATAAAAAAGTCTATTGCGTTTACAGATGATGAGTTTGCTGAGATACTCAAAGATAAAAAGACAGAGTCCAAAGCTTTCATCGAGAAGATAAACTCACTACTGATACATGCAGGTTTTAAAATGCCGCTCTATCTTTTTATTATTGTATTCACTGCGTTTATCCTCTTTATCGGTTCACTTTTTTCACTCTTTTTACAACATTGGAGCGGTTTTTTAATAGGTATTCCTTTTGGTGCACTCCTTTTTTCGATGATTATGCAGTCTATTATTCACAACAGAAAAAAGCAGTTCAATAAAGCACTTGCACTCTCTATATCAGTGCTCGTAAAAATGATGAAAAATGGTATAGGGTTTGAGCAGGCACTTTTAAAATCTATTGCAGTCTCCAGTTCTCCACTCTTTAAAGCGATCTTTGAAAACTTCTTTCAGGAAAAAAATACGATTGGAGAGGTAGAGGCATTTGAACATATTAATGATTATGTAGATTCAAAAGAGCTGCGTATTTTTGCTTTGGCCATTAAAATAGGTCGTGCAAGCGGTGGGCAGTTCTCAAATACTCTTGAAAAAGTAGAAAAAACGATCTCATACAGAGAGAAGATGCAAGAGAAAGTCGATGTCATAACAAGAGAAGGAAGCGTAGGCTCTTATGTTGTTGTATTTATCACGATCTTTCTCTATTTTGCACTTGATAAAAACTTTGATGGAAAAATCAGCGAATACTTTATGCAGACTCTCTATGGAAGATACCAGCTCTTAGGAATTGCTTTATGGGTATTTCTAGGGATAATGGCGAATAAATTTATTACAAAGGTGAACAAATGATAGAGACACTCTCTTACACCCTTATGGTAATTTCTTTATTCATCATTCTCTTTTTTATCACGCTGTATCTTGTACAAAGATATAAACATATGCAGCTGCTCAATGCCATTTTTTCTCATCAGGATGAAATTATCATTTCAAAAGAGGAAAATGACAAAAAAATTGCATTTGAACTTCGACTTATTCGGGCAGGTATTACAAAAAAAGAGTACAAAGAGATTCAAATTTTAAGTGTTGTTGCAGGAGTGGCTATCATCTCACTGATATTCCTTCTGCAGCTCTCTCTTGTTTTGAATCTTTTCATCGGATTTATTGGAGTGCTTGTGATGGTATTTATGCCTTATCTCTATCTTGATGAGCAGATAAAGGCACGTATCAAAAGAATCAACAATGACTTGGCAATTTTTATTGATCTTCTTATTATCATCCTTGAAGGTGGCGGGGGTCTCAATAATGCTATTGACAAAGTAACAATCGAGGGAGATAAAGTACTTGGAAAAGATCTGCTTGAAGAGTCAAAAAAATTTAAAAATGAGTTTATCACCTACTCAAGTGAAATCGCTTACAACAATCTTATAGAGAGAACAGGAAGTGATGCCATAGCTGCCATAGTCGGTTTTATGCGTCTCTCAGAAGAGACGGGTATCGGTGTCAAGACCATATTTGAAAATCAAGCGCAGGAGATTAAAGATATGGAGATGCTCAATGTAGAAAAACGTGCGGCTACAATGAATATCAGCATCACTTTTGTAATGTTTATCTTCATCTTACCTGCAGTCATAGCAATGGTAGCCTTCCCAATGGCTGCGGATGCTTTAATGCCGGGATTTTAAAAAGGAGTAATATGAGAAATCGAAATACAAGAATCATCATGGGGATACTGGTAGGCTTAGTTCTATTTACCTCATCTGTTGCTTTACTGTTATATCTAAAACAGAGTAAGGCCAATGAGAACATTACACATAATGTCGAAGTATATGTAGCTGCAAAGAACTTAAAAGAGGGAGACTACATAGGAGCCAACGCTATAACAAAAGCAAAAATTCCACAAAACTATATCTCATTTCAACCACTCGTTGCAGAGGAGATCATTGGACGTTATGCAAAAGTAGATATTTATGCAAAAGAGCCTATTCGAAAAGAGAAACTTGCAACTACAAATCCACTTGATAAAAAGGTACAACAGCACCTTATAGTCTCAAATGATAAAAATAAAACGAAACAGATGATCGTCTCTACCAGCGACACTATTTCTATTCCTCTCAACGTTTTTAAGAATAAAGACGCTTCTTTAAAAGCAGGAAATTTTATCGATATTGTCTCTATTGTTCCTAAAAAGCTCAAAAACAAAGAGTTGTCGTTTACTACAAAGTACATTGCCCTGCATGTTCCTATCCACTCTTTTATCAGTAACAATGTTACAACTTCGACATATACACGTACTGTTACCCAAAAAAAAGACAAAAAAACAGTAAGTAAGATCGTCGAGGCAGATACTATTGTTCTTGATATGTCACCAAGGGATATCAAAAACTTCTTGGCACTTTACTACACAACACAGGCACTTAATAACAATCGGGCATACAATACTGCCAACTATGGTGGTCAACTCTGGCTTGTAAACGCAGCAACAGATACTGATACTGTAATTCAAAAAGAGAAACAGAAAATGATGCTTGACAGAAAAAGAAGAGTTATCAAAAAAAGAAGAAAAAAGATACAGAAGGTAAGCATAGCATATGAGAAATAAACATAGATGCCGTAATGCGTTTGGTTTTGGCCAAATTATGGCTACATTGTTGGTAGTACTGCCGACAATGGCATTTATCGTTACTTTTATGATTGATTACTGGAGTGTAATGCAAGAGGACTATAAGTTGAAACTTATTGTCAATCAAGCTTCACAAAAAGCAGACAATATGGAAGATTTGAGTTCTTTTACTATGAATGCAGATGACCTGTGCCCAAGTGCAACGCATCTTGTCTTTAGTAAGCCAAAAGATTCCGATACAAAGGGAAGAATAGATATAGTCATTGCCTATACACACAATGGACCATATATCAAGAACAAGCTTTTATCTACAAGTATGCATACATATTCATACCATGATCAAAATATGTCAATAATCGGCACCTGCCAATAAAAGAGGAAAAACATGAAAAAAATAATATTACTACTGGGAATTTGTCTAAACCTTTTGGCAAACGACATTTTAGTATTTAGCAACGAGTATCAGGTACTTGAGTTGCATCAAAAAGTAAAAAAACTAATAGTTGGAAATCGTGATATTATCAATGTATCACTGTTGGGAACTTCTACTAGATCCAATACCAAGCTCAAAATATTTGGAAAGAAAAACGGTAATACTTCCATACTCATTATCTATAGAAACGGCACAATTGAGAACTACCACGTCTATGTGAATGAAAATCTTGGTTTTATTCAAAAGATGGTAAATGTCATAGAGCCCTCTATCAAGCTTAGTAAAGTAGGAAATGGTTCAACTGTTATCGCAGGAACATTTAAAGATCCGCATAACAAACAAAGGATCTTGGATATTTTACAAAGTGGCGGGATTGACCTCTCTAAACTGATGGATCTGACCAACACAACAAAAGTAAATAAAATGATTCGAACAAAGCTCTATCTTGTAGAGATCAATAATCAAAAAGCAAAAGACCTTGGTGGTGTAACTGGCCTTGGTTTCTTTAACAAATATCTCAAACTTGCAGTCAATCCAGAAGCTCTAAACGCAGCAACATTTAGTGGATTCTTACTTGACAACACTGC
>Ga0256843_1001362_pt1 | contig 19391 bp, 13 predicted proteins | sample AlvinellametaG_FD_191572 | JGI IMG/M metagenome (GOLD analysis project Ga0256843, IMG submission 191572) | Pompeii worm associated microbial communities from hydrothermal vent at the East Pacific Rise, Pacific Ocean - Alvinella | ecosystem: Host-associated > Annelida > Integument > Unclassified ... | reverse complement strand
GAAGTATCCACTTAACATTTGCTATAGTTTTAGCATATCTTATCTACCCAGCTAAAAAAACAAAAGAAAATTTACAAACAATTCGTTGGTATGATTATATTTTAGCAATTATTGGTGGTTTAGCTATAGCTTATATTGCTATTGATTATGTAGGTATTTCAAATCGTCCAGGAGATTATCTGGAGAGAGATATTATCGTCGCTGTAATTGGGACTATCTTTTTACTTGAAGCAAGTCGTAGAGTACTTGGACTTGCTTTAGGAATAGTTGCTATTACATTTTTATCATATGATTATTTTGGACCTTATATGCCTGAGCTTATATCACACAAAGGTGCAAGTCTGCAAAAATTAGCAGGACAAATGTTTCTTACAACTGAAGGGATTTTTGGTGTTCCTTTAGGAGTGAGTGCTGGTTTTGTATTTTTGTTTGTGCTTTTTGGAAGTTTACTTGAAAGGGCTGGGGCTGGTGAATATTTCATAAAATTAGCTTATGCTATGCTTGGAAAATACTCAGGAGGTCCTGCAAAAGCAAGTATCGTTGCAAGTGGGCTTACTGGTATTGTAAGTGGTAGTTCTACAGCGAATGTAGTAACGACTGGGACTTTTACAATCCCACTTATGAAAAAATCTGGAATGCCAGCTGAAAAAGCAGCTGCCGTAGAAGTAGCAGCTTCTACAAATGGACAACTTATGCCTCCTGTTATGGGTGCAGCAGCATTTATTATTGCTGAATTTTTAGGATTATCTTTTAGTGATGTTATCATCTCAGCAGCAATTCCTGCAGTTGTAAGTTATCTTGGACTTTTATATATTATCCACTTAGAAGCTCAAAAGCTTGGCTTAAAAGGGGAAGATCCTGATAAACTTCCTAAAAAATGGGAGACTTTTAAAAGTGGTCTTCACTACTTAGTACCTGTTGCTTATTTGATGTATGTATTAATTGTACTTAGACAATCTGCCCAAAGTGCAGCATTTAGTGCTATTTGGATGCTTATGGTTATTATGATTATCCAACACCCTTTTAAAGCTTGGTTAAATAAAGAAAAAATCTCTATTGAACATTTTAAACAAGGACTTATTGATATTTTCCACGGAATGGTAATGGGTGCTAAAAATATGGTACCAATCGCACTTGCTACTGCTGTAGCTGGAATTGTAGTAGGAAGTATCACTCTTACAGGACTTGGACAAGTACTTTTAGATGTGATTGATACTTTAGCTGATGGAAATATTTTAATCGTTTTACTTCTTACTGCTGTAATTTCACTAATCCTTGGTATGGGGCTTCCTACTACTGCGAATTATATCGTTGTAGCATCTCTAACTGCTCCTGTTATGATAAGCTTAGCATGGGATAGTAACTTTTTAATCCCTACAATAGCAGCTCACTTATTTGTATTTTATTTTGGTATTTTAGCAGATGATACTCCTCCAGTTGGAATAGCAGCTTACGCGGCAGCTGGTATCGCAAAAAGTAATCCTATAAAAACAGGTATTCAAGGATTTATCTATGATATGAGAACAGCAATACTGCCTTTTATGTTTTTCTTTAATACTCAACTTTTACTAATAGATAAAGTTGATGAATATGATGCAAATACATTTACTTTCATATCAAATCCTCTTTTAATCATCGCTATTTTTGTAACTGCCCTACTTGGAATGGTTGCATTTAGTAGTGCTACTCAAGGATGGTTTATTAAAAAAGCAAATATTATCCAAAGACTACTATTTTTAGCAGTAGTTCCACTTATGATGGTTCCAAACTTGGCAGTAGAATATCTACATATTCCAAATGAATATATAGCTTGGGCTATTGGTTTAGCTATCATTGCACTAATCTATCTATGGCAAAAAATTGAACTTAAAAAAGAGGCTTAGTCCTCTCTTTTTTTGATATAATCAGATCAAAAAAAGGTATTTAATGGACTTAAGTAAAATCTATGAAATAGTAACTAAAAGAAATGAAAAAATTAATTCACTTTATAATGATTTAGGTGAATATAAAGAAAAATTTGAAAATATTTTAAAAGAGATAAATCTTCCTATAAATGATGAAAGTCTTCATGCAATTACTCAAAGGTTTGTAAACTTAAGAGAAGATGCTTTAGTAAATGTGATGAAAAAAGAAAATTTCTCAAAAGAAGAGATTATAAAATCACAAGAAAATGTATATAAATATGTAGCAGAATTTTGGTTAAAAAGTCATATAGAACTTATCGAAAATTTAAGACCACATCTTACTCCTTTTTACTATGAGTTATTCAAAGGGATACATAATGTAGGAGTTGTATTTAGTGACTGGCAACTTGATTGGACAAACCACATCATAAATACAATAAATCAAGATTTATTATCTGAATTTAACGGTGATGAAGCAAAAATTTTTGAAATGCTTAGAGAAAAAGCATTATTTGATGAAGGACACGAAGGGGAAGCTGATAGATGTTATAGTGTATTAGTAAAAACTGAAGATGGGTTTGATGTAAAATGTTATAGTGAATTTTTTGAGAGTCATATTGAGCTTGCTACTACAAAACTACAAGAGCTTATTTTAAAATTAGCAAACTACGAAGATCAATATAAAGCTGAATGGATAAATTATTTATCTAAAATAAATGATGCTCTTTTATGTAAAGATAGACATCAGTTAGTAAAAAAATGGAGTGAAGTTGACATCGCATGGATGGATGTAAAATCTCCTATTCAAGTAGGACATCCACTTGAGTATTATGAAGACCATTTTAGAAAAGCAGTAGCACTTGAGCTTGATATAAGAGTTACTAATCCAAACTTAAAAAGCAGTGTAAAAGAAAACATAATTAAAATGTATAAAAAGCTAAATAACCACGAAATCACTCTAAACTTTGCTCTGAAAAAGATAGATGAAACTCAACTATATCTTGGAAGACCTGCTACTTTTTATGGTGCTGAATTTAATGGACTTTTTTCAGCTCAAGTAGTACCAAATGATGAAGTAGCTTCAAGCCTAAAGGGTAAAAAAATATTTGCTTTTGCTGATAAAATTTTAGAAGACAGCAAAGCAAAGCCAAAAATGGAGATTAGTTATAAAGTTTTTGGAAAAGAATTTATGCAAAAACAATATCAATTGCTTGATAAACCAGATATCTGGCATAAAATCTATGATATCACGACAATAGGACACGAATTTGGTCATATCCTTTGGCTTGATAGTGATACAGAATCAAAAATGAATACAACTGGTGCTTTTAAAAATGTAGAAGAATTTAAAGCTACTACAGGTGGACTTATGGCATTTTTTGAAAATGAAGATGAAGCTTTAAAAGAATATATCATAAATGATACACTAAAAAGAGGTGTAGGACTTATTGCTTGGATGGAAGTAGGAGAAGTATTACCATATTATATAGAAGGACTTATCCATTTAAATGCTCTTTTTGATAGTGGTATTTTAACTTTTAATGATGAAAAATTAAATATAAACTATAATGAAGAAAATTATCAAAAAATAAAATCTTGGTATAAAGATGTTTATTTAGACTTAGCAAAAAATTATTATATACCAAAACTTGATCCAAAAGGATTTTTAGATAAATTTATCGAAAAAAATGGTAATATATATTTACCAAAAGATGAAAAAGTAAAAAATTTTGTAAAATGGTATTATGAATTATATAAAGAGATTGGAAATAAAGTTTATAAAGGGTAAAAATGGATTTAGATTTAAGTGAAGAAAATATAGCAAAACTTCATAATAAATGTAAAAATCAAGACAAAGATTTATATATGTTTTTAAAAGATGAGTTTCCTGATTTAAGTGTAGAAGATAGATTAAAATACCTCTCAACTACACTTAATGATTTTTTAGAAGAATATAGTTTTGAAAATAACGATAGACATAGTGAAGATGGATATTCTATCGTTAAATTTTATCCTAAAAAGGGTTAAAAAATGAAAAAAGATAAATTAAAAAAATTAATTGAATTAAGTAATATATTAAGAGATTGTAAAGATTTAGAAAAAGGTTTAGAAATCGCTTCTAAACAAATTAAAGAAATAATAGAAGTAGATAGAGTAACAATATTTATATACTCTCAAAAATCAAATATGTTATGGACTTATATTGCTGATGGAATAGAAAAATTAGTTATTCCTGCTACAAAAGGGATTGTAGGATATGTAGTTCAAAATAAAACTATAAAAAAAGTAAATGATACTTCTAAAGAGCCCCTTTTTTATAAAGAAGTTGATGAAATGACTGGCTATAAAACTAAAAACATATTAACCCTGCCGCTAATTGGAGAAAATGATAAATTAATAGGAGTTATTCAACTTCTAAATAAAAAAGATGGAAAATTTACTTCAAAAGATCTAAACATAGCACATATGTTTTCTGTATATATTACTCCTGCTTTGGAATTATTATTAAATCAAAAAAGAAAATTAGAAATAGGAAATCATGATGATTATATTATTTGATTTAGATGGAACACTTATAGATTCAACTCCTGCTATATTAGAAAGTTTTCATAAAGCTTTCGAAATTTTTAATACTCCTTGTCCTAGTGATGAAGAAATAAAAAAACTAATAGGCTTACCTCTTGATATAATGTTTGAAAAATTAGGAATAGCAAGTGAAAAAAAATGGGATTATGTAGATGCATATAAAAAACACTATCGCCCTATTTCAAAAGCAAAAACAACTCTTCTTCCTTTTGCTAAAGAAGCTATAATCAAAGCAAGTGAAATCGCCACTCTTGGGATAGTTACCACAAAAACTGCTAGATATTCTGAAGAATTGATGAAACATTTTGGAGTAATGGAGTATTTTGATGTTTTAATTGGTCGTGAAGATGTACAAAATCCAAAACCTCATCCAGAACCAATATTAAAAGCTTTAAAAGCATTAAATTATAAAAAAGATAAAAAAGCTTTTATGATAGGTGATACTTGTTTAGATAGTATAAGTGCTAAAGAAGCTGGAATTACTCCTATTGCAGTCCATAGTGGATATGGAGATAAAATAGACTTACATAACTGTACAGAAATAGTAACAGAAAATGCACTAAAAGCTATACAAATTATAAAATCTATTTAATTGCATTTAAGTAATTAGATAGATTTGCTTTTCCATATCCATAATAATCATTTCTACCATTTATATATTCTACAGCTCCTATTTTATCACTATAATTTTTTATTATATCCATAATATCATTATAAGTTAGGTTTGGATTTTTCTCAAGCATTAAACCTATCACTCCACTCATAATGGGTGTAGCAGCACTTGTACCTGCAAAAGCATTTTTACTATCATATAAATCATAATCACTATTACTATATCCATCACTTCCTGAAATATCAGTTGTTGTAATTCCATAATAATAACCACCTGGTGCCATTACATCTAAATTAGAGCCATAATTACTATAACTTGCCCTTTCATTATCACTATTAGTAGCACCCACTGCTATAATATTTTCCATTTTACTTTCATCTTCATAATCATCTAAATTTCTATTATCATTCCCTACAGCAAATAAAACTATTATCCCTTTTTTATCTCTTCCATTTATTACTAAATCATTTATCTCATCTTGTAAAGCATCACTTTGAGTATATGTACCCCAACTACAATTTATAATATCTGCTCCATATTCACGAGCCTTTTCAAACATTTCTATAATTTCACTTTCTGTTAAAGTACTTTTCATTTGAATAAAAATAATATCACTATTATAAGCAATTCCTAAAACACCTTTTTTATTTGCTCTAGCACCAATGATCCCTGTTACGGCTGTTCCATGAAAATTATCATCACTATATTCAAGTTTTTCACTATTTGTAACTATACTATATGTTTTTGAAAGAAATAAATCTTCATGATTTAAATCTACATAATCATCAATAATAGCTATCTTCACCCCTTTAGCACTATATTGTTTTAATAAATCATTTGTATGGATATTTGCATCTTTATCTATTTTATTATCTTCATAAAATGTTTGATTATATTCTATTGCCCATTGTTGATAAAATAATGGCTCAGTTTGATAATTTGTATATACAACTGTAGTTTCATTTAAATCCTCTTGATCATTATTTCCACATCCTATAAATAAAAATAATATAACAAATATAATGTTTTTCATTTTATCTCTTTTTTATTATATGTATAAAATCTGGATGAGAAAAAATTACATCATCTAACTTATACATCTTATTTGAAATTTCTAAAGCTTCATTATAAGGTGTTTTAAAAACATACATATTTTTTAATTTTTTTATTAAAGTCAGATTATATTCTTTTTGATATTTAGAAATATCAACATTTTTTTTGAATTTCACTAAAATATAATTTCCTACTCCTAAAATTTCTCCATTTTTTAAACTATAAAATTTCACACCATCTCTTGAAGATGAAATAGGATTTAATTCTATTTGTTTATTATTACTATAAAAATACTCTCCAAATAAAAAAGTAACACAAAACAATAAAAATATTTTTTTCATTAAAAGCCCTTATTTTTAAGATTTTAAATTATATCAAAAAACTTTTCTTAAAAAAAGCTTAAATTTCAACTAAAAAAACTTGACAAAGATAGACTCAATTTGCTATAATGTCATTAAATAAAGTTTATATATCACATATAAAGTGATTTTAAGGAGTTAAAATGAACAATATTTTTGAAAAATTAACAAATCAAATGACAGAAGCTATCGAATCAGGGATTAGCTTAGCATTACATACACAAAATCCAGAAGTTGATAATATCCATGTATTATGGGGGCTTGTTACAAATACAAATTCTGTATTAAATCAAGCATTAAATAAAATGAATGTAGATAAAACTGCAATCGAGCTTGAATTAAAATCAGCAGCTAACAACCTACCAAAAAGTAGTGGAGTTACAAAAGAGAGTATTAAAATCTCTAGAAATTTAGTAGATTCTCTTACAAAAGCTGAAGCATATGCTACAAGCTTAGGGGATCAATATATCGCTGTTGATACTTGGCTAATTGCAAATACTGAAACATTCAAACCATTACTTGGAAAATATTTAGATTTAATGGAACTTAAAAAAACTCTTGAATCTATAAGAGGTGGAAAACAAATCACTGATAAAAGTGGTGATGAAAACCTTGAAGCATTATCTAAATATGGAATCGATCTTACTCAAAAAGCATTAGAGGGAAGTTTAGACCCAGTAATTGGTAGAGATGAAGAAATTCAAAGAATGATGCAAATCCTTATTAGAAAAACAAAAAATAACCCTATTTTATTAGGTGAACCTGGTGTTGGTAAAACAGCATTAGTTGAAGGGCTTGCTCAAAGAATCGCAAATAAAGAAGTGCCAGTTTCACTTCAACACAAAAAAGTAATCGCTCTTGATATGACAGCACTTATTGCTGGTGCAAAATATAGAGGGGAGTTTGAAGATAGATTAAAAGCAGTTGTTGATGAAGTAAAAAAAGATGGAGATATTATCCTATTCATCGATGAAATTCACACAATTGTTGGAGCAGGTGCATCTGAAGGTAGCATGGATGCAGCAAATATCCTAAAACCAGCACTTGCAAGAGGTGAATTACATACAATTGGTGCTACAACTTTAAAAGAATATAGAAAATATTTCGAAAAAGATGCAGCACTTCAAAGAAGATTCCAACCAGTAAAAGTAGAAGAGCCAAATCAAAATGAAGCTCTAAGAATTATGAGAGGAATCAAAGAAAAACTTGAAGCACACCATAATGTAACAATTTATGATAGTGCACTAATTGCAGCTGTTAAATTATCAAGTAGATATATTACAGATAGATTTTTACCAGACAAAGCTATCGACTTAATCGATGAAGCAGCGGCTGAATTAAAAATGCAAATTGAAAGTGAACCAACAGAACTTTCAAAAATTAAAAGACAAATTAGTGATCTTTTAGTAGAAAAAGAAGCTCTTGCTATGGAAGAGACTGAAAAAAATAAAGAAAGAATCGCTGAAATTGAAAAAGAATTAGCTGATTTAGAAGAGAAAAAAAGACAGCTTGAAGCTCAATTTGAGATGGAAAAAGAGATATTCAACAAAATCGCAGCTATCAAAGCTGAAATTGATTCTTTAAGAAACGAAGCTGAAAGAGCAAAAAGAGAAGGTGATTTCCAAAAAGCAGCAGAAATTGAATATGGAAAAATCACTCAAAAACAAAAAGAACTTGAAGAGCTTCAAGAAAAATGGAATCAAATGCAAAAAGAAGGTACACTTCTTAAAAATGCAGTTGATGAAGAGATGATTGCAAGCATTATTTCAAGATGGACAGGAATTCCTGTAAATAAAATGCTTCAAAGTGAAAGAGAAAAAATATTACATGTTGAAGATGAGCTTAGAAAATCTGTTGTTGGACAAGATAAAGCAATCAAAGCTGTTGCAAAAGCTATCAAAAGAAACAAAGCTGGATTATCTGATCCAAAAAGACCAATTGGAAGCTTTATGTTCTTAGGACCAACAGGAGTTGGTAAAACAGAAACAGCTAAAGCATTAGCAAGATTCTTATTTGATGATGAGAAAAACCTAATCAGATTTGATATGTCTGAATATATGGAAAAACATTCTGTAAGTAGATTAGTGGGTGCAGCTCCTGGATATGTAGGATATGAAGAAGGTGGACAATTAACTGAAGCAGTTAGAAGAAAACCTTATAGTGTAATCCTATTTGATGAGATTGAAAAAGCACACCCAGATGTATTTAACATTCTATTACAAGTATTAGATGATGGAAGACTTACAGATAATAAAGGTGTAACAGTTGACTTTAAAAACACAATCATTATCCTAACATCAAACTTAGGAAGTCAACAAATTATGGAATTACATGATGATAAAGATAGAGAAGATGCTGTATGGAAAGTGTTAAAACAACACTTAAAACCAGAATTCTTAAACAGACTTGATGATATTGTAATCTTCAATCCATTAGGAAAAGAAGAAATTAGACAAATTATCGATATCTTAATTCAAGGATTACAAAAAAGACTTGATGAGAGAAATATTACAATCACTCTTACTGAAAGAGCTAAAGATTATATCGCAGAAGCTGGATTTGACCCTGTATTTGGTGCAAGACCACTAAAAAGAGCACTATACAATATCGTAGAAGATACACTAGCTGAGCTTATCTTAGAAGATAAAGTTCATGATGGTGATAATGTAATCTTCGATGTAGAAAATGGAGAGGTAGTTACTAAGATTAACTAATCTCCTCTTTTCTTTTTTTATTATAATTCAAATAAAAAAGGATTAAAAATGATAATCCAACTAAATCCTGAAATATAACAAAAACTTAATCAAATTTCTTCAATAACTCATAAACCAAAAGATTATTTTATATTAGAAGCATTAAAAAACTATTTAGAAGATATTAGCGATATTATAAGCAAAACAAAGAATAAATGATAAAAATAGAGAAACTATTGAAATAATTAAAATTGGACATAGAAAAGATGTTTATGGAAAAGATGTTTATGAAAAATAAGTAGAAAATGGAAAATTAAGATTTTAAAGAAATTTTAAGAAAAGAAAAAGAGAGAAATTACTGTTTTAATCCTAAAACAGTTTGAAGCATTTGATCTGAAGTTTTGATAGTTTTTGAGTTTGCTTCATATCCTCTTTGAATTACGATAAGTTCTGTTAAACTTTTAGACAAATCAACATTACTCATCTCTAAAGAACTTGGATTGATAGTTCCTCTACCACCAGTTCCAGCTGTTCCAATAATAGGATCACCTGAGTTTGCACTAGCACTAAATAAACTACCTCCATCATGCATTAAACCTTCATTATTTACAAATTTAGCTAAAGCAACTTGAGCTAAAGAATAACTTCTACCATTACTAAATACCCCAATAATAGTACCAGTTTGATCTACTACTAAATCTTGTAAATCACCTCCTGGATATCCATCTTGAGTTTGTCCTGAAGTAGAACTTGGTGCATCAAAACTTGTAAGACCAGTAAAACTATTTAATGTACCAAAATCCAATTGTATTGCTTGACCTGAATCTGATCCATTATTTGCATTAAATATTAAAGTTGGTGGATTAAAACTATTTAAACTTCCATCTGGATTAAATTTAACTTCTCCACTTGCTGGAGCATCTAGTGTAGACGGTTCTGGAACTTCGGCATAAAATTTCCATACTGTTGGATCATTTGCAGCTGTTGAAGTATGAGTCTTTCTATAATGGATAGTAAGTGTATGTTTACTTCCTAAAGAATCGAAAATATCCATACTTGTAGTATGTGTTGCTGCTTCTAAAGGTTGTGACATTGCTTTTCCACCTGCTGAGACAGTTCCATTTACAGCAGAAAAAGTATCTGTGAATTTTTGATTATCATGTTCTTCATCTGGATATGGCTTTGTTGAAATATTAAATGAATTACTTGATGTATTTGAAATAGAGATTTTACCATCTTCTAATGAAACAATCCCACTGTTTCCACTTGTTGAATTTAACGAATCTCCACTATCATCTATAGCCATTTGCCATAAATTTTCTAAATCAGCTATATCATGGAAATAATAAATATCATTTTTCCTTAATTCACCTGATTCTGAATTATCTCCATCTAATCCATCTAAAATTGTACCCATTTTTTCTAATCCACTTCCAGCTGCTGGAGCATTACCTGCACTATCAGATACACTTACATCTTGAATCCCTGTCCCATCAGTCTCAATAATCTTACCATTTTCAAATTTTAATGTATCTTCTATACCTAAATCACTTAATGTAGTATTAACTACACAACATAAATCAGATATCGTTTGAAAATCTGTTCCGTATACATATGTTTTTGTAGTTTGATTACCATCTGCATCTTGAAAAGTAAATGTTACTTGTTCATTTACATTAAAATATGCTCTTTCATTATTACTATCATAAGTCCAATGCATCCCTTCAGCTGAATCAGATACAATAGGTGTAGCTGATTGATAACTACCATTACTTCCACCACAACTTGCACTTTCTGTAATAGGTTGAGAAGTATATACAAATTTTCTAGTCTCTCCCAATCCTTCGATTGTTGCTGAGATTCCTTGTCCATCTTCTAAATTTAAAGCTTCACCATTACTATCAAAAAGTTCAGCTACATCATCTGCACCAATAAAAGCATTTTGAGTATGTTTAATATTTGAACTTGTTGTAGCAGCTCCATTTAAAGCTTTTAAAACTTCTGAGAGTTTTGAATTACTTGAAGCTGAATCTAAAAATTCAATCGTATTATCCTGATCAACAATTCTTCCATCTCCATTTAAATATACCTCTTTTCTTGTCTCACCAGTTGTATCTTTAATTATATTATTTATTTCATCTAAAAGATCTTTTATCGTAGTAAAATAATTATCATCATTTGATGTACTTTTTCCATATATAAAAGTTACAGTATCATATGTTCCATCAGATTTTTTTAATACAAATTTAAATTTATCTATATTTTCTACTAAAGAAATCTTTTCTCCAATTGCATTATATGTTCCATTTAAATCATCAGTAGGAAGTAGAGTTGCATCTGTAGGTGACATTTCTGTAATAGTATCTCCACTATTTAAATTCGCTTTAATTGCAATTTGAGAAGTAGCATGTGCTGGAGTAGTAAGTCCTGGAGCTATTGAAATAGGTTTAACTCCTGCTGATGAATCGATTCTATAATTCTCATCTGCCATCCAACCTTCTACAATATATCCATTTGGATCTACAAAATTCCCATTACTATCAAATGTAAAATCCCCTGCTCTAGTATATTTTGCAGTCTTTCCTCCATCACCAGTTACCACAAAAAAACCATCTCCACTAATAGCCATATCTGTAGCTTTATCTGTATTTTGAATACTTCCTTGCTTAAACATAGTCTCAACTGAACTAACACTAGCACCAAGCCCAACTTGCAGTGAGTTTTTACCCCCTAAGTTTCCTTGTGGAGCTGTTGCTGCTTTTACAGTTTGAGATAATAAATCTTGAAAATTTGTTCTTGAATATTTAAAACCCGTAGTATTTACATTTGCAATGTTATTACCTTCTACATCCATTGCTATTTGGTGGGCATTAAGTCCACTAACCCCACTCCATAAACTTCTCATCATATTAAGCTCCTTAGATTATAAAAGCTCTAAGCTATTTTTTTAATCTAAGGAAGCAAATTTTATTCCAAAATTACCTTTTCATATCTATTGCTTTTTGTATCATCTGATCTGAAGTTGTAATAGATTTAGAATTTGCATCAAATGCTTTTTGCATAACTATTAGTTCTGTCATAGCTTGTCCCATATTCACATTTGACATCTCTAGTGAATAATTTACTACTTTTGCTCCAGCTAAATATTTTCCACTCATATCATTATAAAAAAAAGCTTCTCCAGAATTTGAAGTAGGTGTGAATTTACCTGAACCTAAACTATCTAATCCTTGTTCATTTTGAAAATGATAAATAGGTATTTGAGCTAATACACCACTTTTTGAATTTGAAAAATTAGCTATAATCTCCCCATTTTCATTCACATCATAATCTACTAAATACCCTTCTTCATATCCATCTTGTGAATAAACAAACCCTACATTTGCTTTATCAATAGATGTAATTCCACTAAAAGCTCCACCTAAATCTATTGTAGTAGTAATTCCATTATTATCTATATCTATCGTTGAAGGAGTTAACAACCCACCTATTTGATCAAATGTTATATCTTGATTTTTTGTAGAAATAATATTTCCATTCGGATCTATTTCTGTAATAGTTAAATTCCATGTTGTAACACCATCAGAAAGTTTTGTTTTATAAAAATCAAACTGTAAATCATTTCTATTTCCATTATTATCAACTATAACTCCTGAAAATCCTTGATAGTTTTGATTAAAAGTTAAACTTGATGATGATGATAAAGGTTTTACTATATTTCCCAACATATCTAAATTTGAAATAAACATATCATTACTATTATCTGTTTTATCTAAAATTGCTTTTATATCTGTATTTGAATTATTATTAACACTTATCTTTCCATCTTCAAATACTACATTAACATCTTGATATGTATTAGTTGCTAAATTATTTAATTTATCTACAAAATCTTGAATAGTTGTAAAACTATTTTCTTCATTTGTGGTAGTAGAGTATACAAGCTTTTGCATAGAAGCTGAATTTACAAACGAAGTATCATTATTTTTTATAATTAATTTTTCACTATTTTGTAATTGAAGTAAATTATTTGAACTAGAATACAAAATACCATTTTTATCTAGTTCTTGTGTTAATGCATTGATGATATCTTCTGAACTACTTCCATCTGGCAAAGTTAATTTTATATTTTTACCATTTACATCAAAATCTATATTCACATCATTTCCATCAACCTCATCATCAAATATACACATATCATATTTTATAATTCCATTATCATAATATATATTATCTCCAAATCCAAACACCACATCTTGTCCATCTTTAATATTCATATTTTGTGCGTTTGTATCATATAAAACTCCAAAATCATTATTACTTTGTGCCAATTTAGGAGTTGGTGCTATATCTTGATTTGCTAAATTACCACCTATTTTTATAGATGTCGTAGGTTGTGGAGGAAAAATAATATTTTCTGGTAAACTTATAGAAGATAATGTAGGTGAATTTGAAATTAAATTATCTGTAGGAATAGTCGCATCAAATTTCCAGTTAGTTCCATCAAACTTTAAATTATGAGCATTTACTACTTGTAATTTACTTCCATCATCACTTACTAAAGTCCCATCTCTATCTCTCGAAAAAGAGGTTGTTTTAGTATATACTAATTGATCATTTTGATCTTTTACAGCCATCCATCCTTTACCTTCTATAGCCATATCAAATACAGAATCTGTTTGTTGAATACTACCTTGAGATAAATCCATAACTGTAGAAGCAGCGGTAGATGCATATCCTATATCACTACTTACAGGAGAAGAAGCATTATATAAACTATTACTAAATAATGTTGAAAAATCAACTTGCTGTTGTTTATATCCAACTGTATTTATATTAGCAATATTATCACCTAAAACATCTATTCCTACTTGAGATGTCTTCATTCCTCCTATACCATTATAAAATGAAGTTGTCATAATACCTCTTTGATTTTATCTAATTCCATATATTGATTATCAACTTTTACTTGAGCTTGTCCATTATCAAATCTTACTGATTCTATAGGATAAACCCCAAGTCTTGTAGTTTTTGATTCTTGAGATGTAGTAGTATAATCAGCTGTTACATAATATTCTCCATCAATTACAGGGTTCCCAGCATCATCTCTTCCATCCCAAGTAAAACTTGTTATCCCTTTAGCTCCATTTTCTATATCAAAACTTCTTACCACATTTCCATTTCTATCCGTAATATTAACTTTAGCACTTAAATAATCATCATCAAAATATAAATCAAACGGGATATCACTTTGTAAATTAGCTGCATCCGTAATAGCAAATCCATTTGCTCCAGTATCAGCCATTCTACCTATCATACTTACAGCACTATATTGTGTTGATGCTCCCATTTGCGAAGTTAATTGTTCTAAAGCATCTTTTAAATCTTGGTTAGTTTGAAGTTGTGTAAGTTGACTTGTTTGATTTAACATATCCTCTGTTTTCATAGGATCAGTTGGATCCTGATATTGAAGTTCTGTCATAAAAAGTTTTAAAAAGTCATCACTTGTTAGTTCTGAATCTGGATTATAAACAAAATCACTTGATGTTGTTTGGGTTACAGATGTTGTACTTGTTACGTCCATGTTTTACCCTTTTTTATTTAATAAAGCAAATTTTATTCCAATCCTTAATCTTAAGCATATTTATAATCAGCTTTAATTTCTATCTCACCTAATTCTTCTATTGTTTCATTATCTTTATATGTTTTTTTTGCTTGATTTTGTCTTCTATCTCTATCTTGATTAGAATTAAAACTCATATCAATATTTGAAAAACCTATACTTGATAATGCTTGTCTAAATTCTGCTTGATGTTGTTGAAATAAAACTACATTATTTTGATCTGTATTCATATTTACTTGAATATTATTTCCTCTTTGTATAATTGTTACTTCTACTTTACCTAAATTTTGAGGATTTAATTCAATATTTACTTTAGATACAGGGGGTTTATAATTTTTAATAGCTTCATCTAAATTATTTTTGAAACTATCAATTGTTTGTTTTGCTTGAATACTTTTAATTTTAATTTCATTAACATTATTTAATTGATTATTATTTACTAAATTTTCTACTTTAGGTTCCACTACTTTTTCATGTTTTATTTCTTTCATCTCTATATTTGACTTTATTTCATGAGTAGATTTATCTATCTTTGGATTTTTAAGTAGAGTAGTTAAATCTATTTTTTTTGACTCTTTTTGAGTATTCTGAATTTTAATCTCACTAGTTGTTTCTTCTTTTAATTTTTTTACTTGCTTAAACTCTTTATTTTCCTCATTTAAATCTATATTTTGTTCTTTTGTAGCCTCTCTTGTTTTTTGATTTTGAATCTGAAATTTTTTATTTTGAACTTCTTTTTTTGAATCACTTATTTTTATTTCTTTTTCTTCAGTATCTTTTTTTATTTGTTTTTTTAAATCATTTTTAGTTTTTGTCTCTATTTTTTTATCTTTATTTTGCAATATATCTTCTAATTGTAATGGTTTTATTTCTTTTTCTTCAGTACTGTTTTTTGAAATATTAACAATATTTTTTTTATGAGAAATAAATTCATCTGTTGATAAATTATTTTTTTTATCAAATTGAGATTTTAAAACCTTATCATCTATCATTTTATTTTGGATATCAAATTCTTTAGGTACTTCTACTTTTATATTTTCAATATTAAGACCTTTTTTATCTGCAAATTTTATTAAATCTTTTATATTATCTATGTTTTTAAATTCTTTTATTTCCGATTTTGTGAGTAAAATATTTTTTTGTTTCATTTTAGAATCAATAATATTTTTTACTTCTTTCACAACTAAATCTTTTACTTTTTGTTCATCTTTATTAATACTTTGTTGATTTAAAAATAGTTCTAAGTTTTTTATTTCTACTTTTTGCTTTGTATCTATTTCTACATCTACTTCATTTAGATTATCTTTACTCTCTTCTTTTTTTTCAGCATCTTTAGAAAATTCTTTTAATTTAGGTTCATTTAATTCCACTATTTCATTATCTTTATCATCTATACCTTTATTTACTTTTATATCGTTCATTAAAAGCTCTAAAAAATCTACATCAGTATCTACTTTTATAGATGTTTTTTGCGGTTTTAAATCCTTTGTATCTAATAGTGATATTACTTGAACCATTTTAACTCTCCAAAATTTTAATTATTTAGTATAAGCAAATATTATTCCACGATATATTTGTTATAATAAAAATAAAAAAGGATTTTTGATGATTTTAAATAACCCAATAGATATGCATTTACATATTCGTCAAGGAGATATGCTAAAAAAAGTACTTCCTGAGACTGTTAGACAATTTAGTGGTGCTGTAATCATGCCAAATACAATTCCTCCAATAACTACACTTGAAGGTGTATTAAACTATAAAAAAGAGATTTTAGAAACTACAAATGAAAATGAATTCACTCCACTAATGGATGTGTTTTTACAAGATTTTACTGAAGAGCAAATCAAAGAGCTTAAACCTCACATTTTTGGAATGAAATTTTATCCAGATGGAATCACTACAAATAGTGATAGTGGAATAAATTCTATAGAAGATATTTACCCTACATTAGAACTTTTAGCAAAATATAATATCCCTCTTTCAATCCATGGTGAAACAAATGGGAGTATGCTTGAGAGAGAAAGAGAATTTGCTGCTACTTATGAAAAATTAGCAAAAGATTTACCTGAACTTACTATCATAATGGAGCATATCTCTACAAAAGAGCTTGCAGAACTTGCTACAAAATATGACAATCTAAAAGCCACAGTTACACTTCATCATCTACTTCTAACTCTTGATGATTTATGTGGTGGAGCACTTAATGTGCATTATTTTTGTAAACCTACAGTAAAACTTGCAAGTGATAGAGATGCACTTCAAGAGCTTGTAAAAAGTGGACATAAAAATGTGATGTTTGGTAGTGATTCTGCTCCACATCCACTTAAAAATAAATATAAAGGTGCAGCAGGTATATTCTCTGCTCCTGTAATCCTACCAGCACTTGCAGAATTTTTCGAAGGTGATCAAAATGCACTTCAAACTTTTATTAGTGATAATGCTATAAATAACTTTAATCTACAAGTAGCTGAAAAAAAAGTAGAACTAATAGAAGAAGAGTGGGTAGCACCAAGAATGGTTGGTGAAGTTGTACCTATGTTTGCAGGCAAAAGATTTAGTTATAAGGTTAGATAATGAAAATACTTTTTTCACCAAGTGAGGGTAAAACCACCCTCTCTACAAATGAGCCTATAAATAAAAACTCTTTTATTTTTCCTAAACTTTATGAAAAAAGAAAATATATCTTAGATGAATATAATAAATATATCCATTCTTTAAATGATGAAGAATTAAATAAATATTTTGGTATAAAAAATGGGGTTGATTTTAGAGTAGATATATTTAAAGAACCTACTTGCAAAGCGATTGAGAGATATGATGGAGTAGCTTATGATTATCTTGAATATAACTCTTTAGATGAAAATTCACAAAAATATATAGATGAAAACACAATAATTTTCAGTAATCTTTTTGGACCTATAAAAGCTGATAATTTTCTTCCAATATATAGAATGAAACAAGGAAGAAACTTACCAAATATAGAAATAGATAAATACTACAAACAAGAATTTAGCAAAACTTTAGATGAATATTTAGATGATGAGATTTTAGATTTAAGAGCTGGACATTATGATAAGTTTTATAAACCAGCTAAACAATATATTACTATGAAATTTATTAAAAATGGTAAAGTTGTAAGTCATTGGGCTAAAGCTTATAGAGGTATAGTTTTAAAAGAGATGGCAAAACATAATATTCAAAATAAACAAGATTTATTAAATTTAGTTATTCCAAATTTAACTCTAAAAGAAATTCAAGAAACTAAGAAAAAAACCACTATTATCTATGAAATAACTTCATAGAATTATTACTACATTAATTATATATGTTTTTCTTTAAATAAACAATAGATTATAATCAGATTTAAAAATAGAATAAGGTAAGAAATAATATATAGAAAAAAAAAGAACGGAATCTTATCCGTTTCTTTCTTTCATAATTTCATTAGCGATATTTGCTGGAACTTCTTCATAGTGATCGAATTCCATAGCATAAGTTCCTCTACCTTGAGTCATACTTCTTAAGTCAGTAGAGTATCCAAACATTTCGCTTAATGGTACGAAAGTATTAATGATTTTTAATCCGTGTCTATCTTCCATAGAGTTTACTTGTCCTCTTCTTCTGTTGATATCACCGATTACGTCACCCATATATTCTTCAGGAACTTCGATTTCAACTTTCATCATTGGTTCAAGTATAGCTGGATCAGCTTTTTTAACTGCTTCTTTGAATGCCATAGAACCAGCAAGTTTAAATGCCATTTCAGATGAGTCAACATCATGGTAAGAACCATCATATAATTCAACTTTAAAGTTTTCAACTGGATATCCTGCAAGTACCCCACCTTGTGCAGCTTCTTGGATACCTTTATCAACAGCTGGAATATATTCTCTAGGAATTACCCCACCTTTAATAAGATCAACGAATTCGTATTCTTTTCCTTGCTCTTGAGGGATAAGTCTAATAAATACATGTCCATATTGTCCTCTACCACCAGATTGTTTTGCATATTTATATTCTTGTTCAACTTGTTTTCTAATAGTTTCTCTGTATGCAACTTGTGGTTGACCAACATTACATTCAACTTTGAATTCTCTTTTCATTCTGTCTACAATAATGTCAAGGTGTAATTCACCCATACCAGAAATAATAGTTTGTCCACTTTCTTCATCAGTAGAAACTCTGAAACTTGGATCTTCTTCAGCTAATTTTTGAAGAGCTAATGCCATTTTTTCTTGGTCAGCTTTAGTTTTTGGCTCAACCGCTACAGAGATTACAGGCTCTGGGAATTCCATTCTTTCTAAGATTACTGGTCTTTCTGGATCACAGATAGTATCTCCAGTTAATGTATCTTTAAGACCAACAACTGCACCAATTTCACCAGCGTAGAATTCTTCTACATCTTCTCTGTTGTTTGAATGCATTCTTAGAAGTCTTCCGATTCTTTCTTTTTTATTTTTAGTTGAGTTAATAATATGTGTACCTTTTTTAGCTACACCAGAATAGAATCTTACGAATGTAATTTTACCTACGAATGGGTCAGTCATAATTTTGAAT
>Ga0256843_1001361_pt1 | contig 19392 bp, 23 predicted proteins | sample AlvinellametaG_FD_191572 | JGI IMG/M metagenome (GOLD analysis project Ga0256843, IMG submission 191572) | Pompeii worm associated microbial communities from hydrothermal vent at the East Pacific Rise, Pacific Ocean - Alvinella | ecosystem: Host-associated > Annelida > Integument > Unclassified ... | reverse complement strand
TTCTTGCTACTCCATTACAAATTGCACGTGAAACAGCTCTTATTGCAACGGGAAAACTCATTACACCCCATTTTGCAAAAGAGATAGGAGATAAACCTTATAAAATAGAGTATAAAGATGTTTTAACAGCTAAAGAGAAACGAAAGCTTCCTATTATTCGTAAAGCTATGTATGAAGTATGTAATTCGCCGCACGGAACTGCAACACACTATATTCATTCAAAAGTTACTATTGCAGGAAAGACAGGTACCGCGCAGGTAATTGGAATTAAGCAAGATATTAAAAAGAGAAAGTTAGAGCATGAACTCTCTTACTATAACCGTTCTCATGCATGGTTTACGACTTATGGTCCGGTGAGACATCCTCAGTATATTGTTACTGTTATGATAGAACATGGTGGGCATGGTGGTCACGCAGCAGGAGCCATTGTGTCTGATATATACAATAAACTTTTAGAACTTGGATATATAAAAAAATAGATACGCTTTCAAATTTATCTTGCGTGAGTGAGATTTAAAATAATTTGTAGCCCAAGATAAATCTTGAGTTCCGAATCTTGCCCCTTTAGGCTTGAAAGTGATTTGTTTTTATAAAGAGTGTGCCACAAAAAGAGCTAAGATAGTAAGAAGAAAAATTCCACCTGCTTTATTGTAGATTTTATTTGCCAAGATGAAGAGTAGGGCAATAGATGCAGCTGCTAAAATGAGTATGTCATAGCTTGTAGCATTTAAGTTTATGGTTAGAGGATGAATAAGTGATGAACCTCCAAGAACCATTGAAAAGTTAGCAACATTTGAGCCTATGATATTACCTATACTCATCTCAGCATTACCTTTTTTTACAGCGACAAGAGAGACAACTAGTTCAGGTAGAGATGTGCCAAGAGAGATGAGAAAAAGCCCTATAATCCACTCACTGACATCTAAACTGCGCGCAATGTTGGTTCCACTCTCTACAACAAAGTTTGCACCGCCAATAGTAAAAGCAAAACCAATCAAAAGTAGTAAGATACTTTTTCCCCAGTTAAATTTCTCTTGTTGTAGATCTTCATCTATCTCACCTTCAAGCTCCTCTTTTGAGCCAGAGAAGAGAAACATCAAATATGAAACCATCATAAGTAGAAATAAAACACCATCAAATCTACTGATCTCTCCATCTTGAATCATAATGTAAAAGATAACGACAGGTACAATGACCCAAGCACTATCCATGGAAAAGAGATCTCGTTTTGGATTCATTGATTTTGCAATCATAAAGACAATTCCTAAAACAAGTGTAATATTAAAGATAACACTTCCCACAACATTGGCAACTGCCATATCACTTTTACCTTGATATGAAGCCATCATCGATGCTGCCATTTCAGGAAGAGATGTTCCAAAAGCAATGAGTGTCGCACCAATAACAAAGTGAGAAATATTAAAATGAAGTGCTATTCTTTCACTCTCTTTAATGATAAAATCAGCACCATAGACAAGTGCAGCCATTGAAGCTAAAAATATTATATAATCCATACTATCCCTCTGTCCTTACAATTAAACTTTTTGGTAAATTAAATTTCATGATGAGTTCTTCTTCTTTTTGACGCATTTCACCATTGTCAACTTCATGGTCGTATCCTAAAAGATGGAGAAGTCCATGAATAAAAAGAAGTGCAAATTCGGCATCTTCACTGTGTCCAAACTCTTTAGCTCTACTCTTGACATAATTAAGAGAGATAATAATGCTTCCAAGTGGAGCCATCGGCATATTTTCATAAGGAAAACTGAGCACATCTGTAGCTTTATCTATACTTCTATACTCTTTATTGATTCTCTGTATTGTTTCATTGGAGGTAATTATGAGTTCTATCTCTTTTGTACTTAAGCTAGTAAGTATAGAGGTAAGAAAATTTTCATCTATTTTATAATCTGTTTGGTTATCTATATCAATCATAAGTGGAAGTATATCAAAGAAGGGCTTAGTTTTTCTGGAGTAGTTTTAAAATAACTACTCCAAAATAAAATAATTATGCAGTAATATTAAGATTACCGCCAACACCTGTTTTTTGTGCTGTCATCTGTTGTGTTTGTTGCTGTGTACTCTCTAAGATTTTTTGAATTTGTTGATCTTGTACTTGCATCGCTTTTTTCATTGCACTTGTTGAAGCTGTTTGTGAGTTATTTACATTTTGTGTATTACTGCTACTGCTTGATGAAACTTGCATTGAATATCCTTTTTTAGTTAATAATAATTATATTGTAGCTCCTTTTCTATTTAAAAAAGATTAAAAAAACAATCTAAATATGTTAAAATCCTATTTATGAATGAAAATAGAAAAAAAGCAGTCTGTATCATGAGTGGTGGTATGGACTCTACACTTGCCGCATATATGATGAAAAATGAAGGTTATGAGATTATTGCTGTGCACTTTAATTATGATCAGCGAACTCAAAACAAAGAGTTATGGTGTTTTGAGCAGATAGCAAAAAATCTGAATGTTAAAGAGCAGTATACTCTAGATTTAGATTTTTTTAAACAGCTTGGAGCTTCAGCATTGACAGATAAAAGTATTGAAGTCCCTACGGGTGGTGTGGAAGAGGGTGTACCTGTCACCTATGTTCCATTTCGTAATGGTATTTTTCTCTCTATGGCTGCTGCCATTGCGGAGAAAGAGGGTGCAGAGGTTATTGCTATTGGTGTCGTTGAAGAAGATAGCAGTGGTTATCCTGATTGTCGAGAAGCCTATATTAACGCTATGCAAAAAGCGATTAATTTAGGGACCAAAGATGAGACACATATAGAGATAAAAATGCCTTTGGTACATCTGAAAAAGTCTCAAATCGTTGCAGAAGCGATAAAACTGAATGTTCCACTAGAGCTTACATGGAGCTGTTATAAAAACGAAGAGAGAGCCTGCGGTGTTTGTGACAGCTGTAGATTACGACTCAATGGTTTTAAAGCTGCAGGAGTAAAAGACCCTATTGCATACATCTAAGATTATTTTTCAAGAGCATGAAGTAGAGCTTATCTGCAATCCACGCCTTAAAAACAGCTATATTCGCATCAATTCTGACAATAGTATTACGGTAAAAATGCCCTACAGGTCAAAGAGGTTTGCTTTGGCATTTTTAGAAGATAAAAGCCACTGGATAGAGAAACAGATACAAAAGAATGCTTCACGCAAGAAGATAGCGGTAAATCTAGAAGATGAAGTGCTTCTTTTTGGTGAAATTTATAGTATAGATAGTGATGAAGCAGCACTGTTGAGAAAAAAACTACATCGTCTTCAATCGACAGAAGAGAAAAAAGTGCTTCAAGCCTATGATAAATTTTATAAAGAGCTTGCAAAAAGTTACCTTACGCAAGAGTTAGAGAAGTATGCCAAAATTATGAATCTCACTTTTGTAGAAGTAAAGTTTAGAAAGATGAGAAGTCGTTGGGGAAGTTGCAGCTCACGCGGAGTAATAACTCTTAACAGCGAACTGATGAAACTCAAAAAAGAGTCTATAACTTATGTAGTTATTCATGAACTTGCCCATCTTGTACATATGAACCACTCCAAAGAGTTTCATACTTTGGTTGAAGAGTACTTACCAAACTCTCAAGCGATACGCAAAGAGCTAAAGGCGAGTAGGGTTCTCGAGTAGGTAGTCAAGAGTGTATTTACTTGATGGTGACCACATCATCCAACCATTAGTTCCTGCATCTTGTGTCGCTTTTATCTGTGCTTGAATCTCTTCTCTTTTATAATCTTTTCTTCTTCTTGTATAGTCTTTAAAGTATTGTAGCCATGGTCTTACACGATTGCTAGGAATCCAAGGTCGAATATGTTTAACACTGCGAAATATTACATCGTAAGGGTGTTCTGAAGGGTACTTGAAGTGGAATGAACCACTCGAAAAACCTGATGGATAGAGCATAGGAGCAAGATAGTCTGCGTGAGCGGCCAAAGAACTTACAGTTTGGCCTATACCATTGTCATCTTTTGCCCAACAGATATTTCCATAGGTGTCTACAGAGATAAATACGCCATATTTACGAAGTCTGTTCTTTGCTTCATTTAAAAAACTCTCTATCGCTTTAATACGATTTTTTTGTGTATTTGGTTTAGAGTAGATCAGTCCTTTCTTAGCTGGAAAACGTATATAGTCAAAATTGATCTCATCATAACCGACTTTTGCAGCCTCTTCAGCAATGGAGATAGCATAATCATGTGAACGTTTATCAAAAGGATCGACCCACGCCATATTATCATGGTTGCGCCAAATAGTTCGTTTTGCATTATCTCTTCTTATGGCATAATCAGGATTGTTAGAGGCCTGTAGTTCATCTTTAAAAGTAACTATTCGTGCGATTGTATAGATATTTCTGGCTTTAAGCATTTTTATGAATTTTTTAATATCTCTGTTGGTTCTCTTTTTATATGCACCATAGCTGTTAGCCTGCTCAAAACCTGTCCAAAATTGTGTTGAACCATACTCATTTTTAACATCTACAACGATGGCATTCGCTTTGGTTTCATCAATTAACTTAAGAATATTTTTGAGTGTTTTTGAGTTATTACTTGCACCCCAAAAGGTCAAATAGAGAGCTCTTACTTTTATAGGGTGCAGATGAACCAGCATCGGTTTATTTTTTGTATAAAAGCTTAAAGGTCTGTAACCATAGGCTTTTACGTGAAGAACTTTCTCTTTTGAATCTATGCTAAACGTACCATTTTCATCACTTCGCACATCATGTCTAGAGTCGCTGATAATGACATTTGAAAGTGGTTTAGAACTTTTTGCATCAAGAATTATTCCTCTGTATGAAGCAAAAAGAGAGAGTTGTGTAAGTAAAAAGAGAGATAAAATAAGTTTCATAAAACATAGCCTGTAAAATTTAGGCGAATCATACACTCTTTTGACTAATGGAGAGTTATCTAACGTTTAAAAAATACCCTAAACTAACATCACTCCATGCTTTAGAGAGACCAAGATAGTTGTTTATTGAAGCGTAAACAGTTGCGAAGTCACTATTTTGAGCGCTGAGTTCTGACACAACCTCTTTAAGTGCTTTTTTCCCTGCTTGAGTTACATCATCTGGAAACTGTGCAAGTTTAACATTGAGCTTTTTAAGTTTTTGGAGAGCTATGATATTCTCTGCATGAAACTCATAGGTCATATTTGCATTCATCTCACTACTTGCTACTTCAATCATAGCTTTATGCTCACCTGCAAGTTTTTCCCATATATGCTTATTAAAAGTAAGTTCAAGAACAGAACCTGGTTCGTGCCAACCAGAGTAGTAGTATGGTGCTACTTTATAAAATCCCATCTTGATGTCAAGTGCTGGTCCAACCCACTCTGTTGCATCAATCACACCGCGTTCTAAAGATGTATATATCTCACCGGCAGGTAATAAAATAGGATTTACTCCCATTTTAGAAAAAACCTCTCCACCAAGTCCTGGAATACGCATTTTTAGCCCTTGCATATCGGCTAAGGATTTGATTGGCTTCCGGAACCATCCTCCCATTTGAATGTTGGTATTTCCACCTAAAAGAGGGTAGAGGTTGTATTTTGCATACTGTTCACGCCATAGATCAAGCCCTCCACCATAGAGCATCCATGAGTTTACCTCTTCTGCTGTAAAACCAAAAGGTATGCCACTAAAGAGTGAAAAAGCTGAGTTTTTTCCTTTCCAGTAGTAAGGTCCAGAGTGAAAAGCATCAATTTGACCGGCACTTGCTGCATCAAAAACAGCCAGAGCAGGAACTAAGACATTTTTAGCATAAATTTTGATTTCCAAAGAATCTCCACTTATCTCTTTGACTCTTCGTGCAAAACTCTCTACTCCCGTTCCCATGATTGGAAAGTGTGCAGGCCAGCTTGTAGCTAATTTAATAACTGTTTTTTTATTTCTATTGATATTGACACGTTTGTGTGCAGTTGTCTCTTTTGGATGCTTGGAATAGTCAATAGCTTGACGATTGTTTTCATTACATCCTGCAAATGCCAGTGCTGCAGATGCTGTTGTTGCAGTTGTTAAAAAATCTCTACGATTCATTTTATAGCCTTTTTAATAGAAATCAAAGAGTGAAATCTCTGTTTGCTTGTTGAGCGGTTTTTCTAAAATAGATTTATCCACGCCAACAATTAATGCAAAATGAAATTGATGCTCTTTTAAAATTGTTTTTATCTCATTCTTATTTTTATAAGTCATTAGTTGTGAGTTTTCATCTTGCGTGAGCGATTGAAGAGCACTCGATGGAATAAGATAAAGAATTTTAGCCCAAGTTGCCTGTTTTTGTAAAAATTTTATCTCTTTTTGAATTAAAGCAGTGTTTTTTTCAAAAATCAGTACCTTATCACTTGTTCCAAACTCTTTTATCTCAAAATTTTTATTTGTAAATACCGCCTCAAAATGATCTATTGGCGTAAACTTTCTCAATCGAAAATTGATTTTTAATATTTTAAAGAGATGAAGCAGTTGCTCAAGGTAGGGCATAAAGAAGGGCGATATTAGTTGTCTTTCATAAAATATATTATCATAGATAAATGAGGTCTCAAAGAGAGTCTGCTCTATGATATTGATAGACTCACTGGAGTTCATCGGTAATTTTTTAATGTTTGTAAAAAGTTCGCTTGATGTGATTTCAGGAGAAAAAAGGATATAAGCTCCTTTTTCAATAGAACTTAATGTTTTATAGAGCTTTTGAATATCTCCATCAAGAGCAATAAAATTTGGTTCAGTAACAACCTGAAGAGCAAGTTTTAAAATAATTTCATTACACTCATAAACTTCTATCTCTTTATCTATTAAAATAAAACGTAAAATACGTTTGAGTGCCTCTTGAAGATCTTGAACTTTAATCCAGGCTATCTCGCTGTCACTTATTTGGGTTGGTTTATCAAAGATAACGCCATAGGCACCATTTAAGACAGCATCTTCTATCATAGCTTCATCAAAAGCAACAAAGAGATCACCTCTCTTTACCGCTTTTGCTTCAAAAACAATATTTTCAAAACTGTTTACAAAAGGGGAGTTGATCAACTTCCCATGTGTAAGTGCTAAGATATTTTCAAGTCTCATCCAATAGGTGTGCCTGCTTTTTTAGATTTTTCTGGTCTAATTAAACATAAACCATCTTCATCCTTAGCAGCAAGAAGCATTCCTTCACTCATCATACCCATTAATTTTGCAGGTTTAAGGTTTGCAACAACACACACTTGTGTATTGAGAAGCTCTTGAGGTGCATAAAACTCTTTTATTCCAGCAACAACCTGACGTAGGCTCTCTTCACCTAGATCAATTTGGAGTTTGAGAAGTTTTTTACTCTTAGGAACCTCCTCAGCCTCTACAACAGTACCGATTTTAAGAGATGTTTCAAAGAATTGACCGATTTCAATAAGGTTGTCTTCATTTGAAGTTGCTTTTTTACTCTCTTTTTTCTCCTCTTTAGAAGGATTTGGCTCTGCTTTTGGTGCTTCTGTCATAAGTGGCTCTTCTACACGAGGAAAAAGAGGTGGAACTTTTTTGATATTAAATAATTTCAATAGTTTTTTATCAATTACAAGCTCTTTATAGCTCTCATTGTTAATCTCAAATGAGAGTCCATCAGCGATAATTTTTGTAGTCTCTGGCATAACAGGATGAAGCATAATTGCTGCACGTGCCAAGATGTTTGCAACCAAAGCAACAGTAGCAAGGGCCTCATCCTCTTGGTTGTTCTTCATTTTTACCCATGGCTCATACTCTTGAATGACGCCATTACCAATAGCAAAGAGTTTCCATAGCTCTTCAAGGTATCTATGAGTCTGAAAATTTTCCATAAAAGTGTCAAGTGAATCAAGTATACCATTCATCTTTTCAAGCTCTTTTGCATGATACTTCTCTACATCTTTACTATCAATTACAAAATCACTATACTTTCCACTCATCCCTATAATACGATTAAGAAGATTTCCTAAGTCATTAGAGAGCTCAGAGTTTATACGATCTATAAATGCACGTTGAGAGAAGTCACCATCTTGACCAAATGGAACCTCACGCAACATAAAATAGCGAAGATTTTCAACACCATAAGCATCTGCAACCTCTTTAGGTGAAACTACATTGCCTTTAGATTTACTCATCTTTTCACCATCACGTGTCCACCAACCATGCGCACCGATGTGCTTTGGAAGTGGCAGGTCAAGACTCATTAAAAATGCAGGCCAGTAGATAGCATGAAAACGTAAAATATCTTTTCCTACAAAGTGAACATCAGCAGGCCAATATTTCATATTTGCTTCATCACCACCATATCCAAGTGCTGTAACATAGTTGAGAAGTGCATCGAGCCAAACATACATAACATGTTTGTCATCACCAAGACTTTTTGGCATTTTAACACCCCAACTAAATGAAGTACGTGTTACAGAGAGGTCACGCAGTCCGCCTTTAACAAAGCTAATTACCTCATTTGCACGAGATTTTGGCATGATGAACTCTGGATTTTCTTCGTAAAGTTTTAAGAGCTTATCTTCATAGTTAGAGAGTCTAAAAAAGTAGCTCTCCTCTTTTACAACACTTGTTGTACGACCACAATCAGGACAAAATTCACCATCAACAAGCTGTGTTTCAGGGAAAAATGTCTCACAGCTCACGCAGTAGTGTCCCTCATAAAAATCTTTATAAATATCACCTTTTGCATACATCACTTCAAAGGCTTTTTGAACACCTTTCATATGCTCTTCATCTGTTGTACGGATAAATTTATCATAACTGATTCCAAACTCATCCCAAAGATTTTTGAATGTTGCACTTATTTCATCTGCAAATGCTTGTGTTGGCTTGTTTGCTTTAGCAGCAGACTCTTCAATCTTTTGTCCATGTTCATCTGTTCCGGTTAAAAAGAAAGTATCTTCACCTTTAAGTCTTTCATAGCGTGCCATTGTATCGGCAATAAAAGTAGTGTATGCATGCCCAATATGCGCTTCCCCATTAACATAATAGATAGGTGTTGTTATATATTTACTCAATTTTTTTGTCCTTTTTTCTTACTTAAAATTCAAATCCACCAGTATCGCCTTTTGACATACTGTTATAAACTGCTTTTATATACTCGTCTCGAAGTTCACAATTTAAGTAAAATTCACAGAGTGAACAACTTTTATGTGTCTTTTGTTGTTGACAATTTTGAAGCTTTTTAATCATCTCATCAAGAAAGAGCTCAAATTTGTCTTTTTGTTCATTATGCATTTGCTGCATAAACCTCTTTTACTTTTTGAACTTCACTTTTTGAGCCAAAAAAGCATGGTGAAGTATCATGAATATGTGCATGTCCAAGTTCAAGAACTCTTTGTGTACCATTAACAGCTTCTCCACCAGCTTTTTCATAAACGAATGCAAAAGGAAATACTTCAAAAAGACGGCGAAGTTTACCTTCAGGCTTATCGCTTGTTGCAGGATAAGAGAAGAGTCCACCACCTTTAAGAAGAATTTGATGAAGATCTGGTACCATACCGCCTGAGTAGCGAAGTCTATAACCCTCTGCAAAAAAGCCATCTATCATTGCTTTATGGTATTTTGGCCAGTTTTGCTGTGTACCACCTGGGGCCATCAGTTTACCTTTTTCATTCAAACGAATCTCTTTTACAAATTCAAATTCATTTGCTTGAAGAAGGTAAAGTTTTACTTTATTCTCTGCAAATACCATCTCAACACGTGGACCATAGACAACGTAACAAGCCGCTACCATTTTCTCTGTTCCAAATGCACGGTCATAGATTCCAAAGATAGAACCAACACTTAAGTTTACATCAATTAGTGAAGATCCATCAAGAGGGTCGTATGCTATGAAGTAACGTCCATCTTTATGCAGGCATACTTCATGCTCTTTCTCTTCACTCGCTACTGTATGAATAGAAGCAACTTTTGAGAACTCCTCTTCAATAATCATATCACAACGAATATCTAATTCCAATTGTGTCTCACCTGAAGAGTTTTCTTGTTGTGAGTATCCAACATCTTTTGTATCTATAGCTACTTTAATTCTTTTTGCACTTTTTTGAATTGCGTCAAATATATCTCTCAAATTCTATCCTTTTGTTAAACTGTTTTTGCGTTTTTTAATATCCATGAAATAACTTCATCAGTGTTGTTAAGATCAAGTAAATCAATACTTTTTGGTAGTTCATATTTATCTACATCTACACTCTCATCAGTAGCTAAAGCATTCATATATGGAAAGTAATCTTCATCAAGTCTATCTCTAAATATACTAATACGAGGAAGTGGGAGATTTTTTAATCCCTCAACCAATAAAATATCAAACTTATCAAACAATCGTATCATATCATCCAGTTCAGAGCGTCTGTTTGAAAAGTATGTAGTACGATTAGGGGAGGTCACAATTACCTCTGCTCCTGTATCACTAAATTTATAACTATCTTTTCCTTCAACATCAAAACGAGCTTTATCCTTTGGATCATGCTTTATAATAGCAACATCTAATTTATGCTCATGAATCAGTTTTCGGGCTACTTTTAAAATTAAAGTGGTTTTTCCACTATTTGAAGGTCCGGTAAATGCAACTGCTAATCTTTTACTCAATTTTCAACTTTGATTTAAATTTTAAGTTATTATACAAAAGAAGAGTTTAATAAGATATAATTTCATCTAAAATTTAAGGCAAAGAATGAAAACTTTTTTAACAATTTTACTATTTATTACTCTTTTTAATGGCTGTGCACAACAAAATGCATTTGAAAAATTTAAACTTACACATACAGAAGAGTTAAGTGAAAATAGTATTGAAACTTTAAAAATAAAAAATGGCACAAAGATAGCAGGTATAGTCAATGTTGTTTATCTGAATAAAGTTTTACCAAAATTATATAAGAATAATGAATATTTTTATGTTTACTACTATGTAAAAGATAAAAATACAACAGTGACTTTTACACTTAACAATAATCCATCCTTATTGCGTGAGAAGCTGAAAGCACATAATGAGTTTTCTTATTTAACATCATTCGAAGCTCCTTGGAGTAAATATTATCTCCTTGGATTTAAAAAAGAGGGTAATAATTTAAATCTGAAAATTCAGACAAGCAAGGGTGCGAGCGCAACCTTGCAATTTATAAAAGATAAATAGAAATTTTAGAGAGTACGTAAAAGAGACGAGAGTATAACAATAAGTACTTGAAGTGCAATAATAATTATAAGTGGAGCAAAATCAAGTCCATTCATATTTGTCGGTATAAATCTTCTTACCAAGTCATATGCAGGATTTGTAACTCTATAAAGAAATTGAACAATAGGATTAAAAGGATCCGGATTTACAAAGCTCAGTAGAGCTGCAATTATAATTACCCAAATATATACATTTATAAGAGAGATGAAAATTCCACCAACTCCTTGAATAATATCTACAATCATTTTATAATCTCCCCAAGATAATTTTTTAGATGATCATAAATTTTTGAAATTTCTGGACCATCTTCTCTGTTTGTGAACAAAACGTGAAGTGATTTTATTAACTTTTCACCTTCTACTTCTGTCTCTTTTATTATATGTTTTGTAAATTCATCATAGTTTTCAAAGTAGGGTGCTTGTTTAATCGCTTCTGCGATTAGCTGGACTTCTTTCTCTAGATTTTTTGGAATATTACGTACAGTGTCAAAAATAGGAGCAATTTTTGATTTTAACTCTTTTGTTGTTACCGCTTCTTGAAGGTAAACTTTTGCTAACTCCCCAATATCAGTATCTGCAAAACCAACATAGCGTGACAGCTCTTTTGAATCCATCATTTTTAAATGTTCTCTATTTATATGTTTAAGTACATTTATATCAAAGTGAGTAGGGGAGTTGGTAAGTGTTTCAAGTGTAAACCACTCTTGTGCTTCATCAAGTGTAAAAATTTTTGAAGGTGTTTCGTTCCCAATTGATATTAAATAATTTGAAATTGCTTCAGGTAAAAATCCCTCTTCTAAAAGCCATTTGACATTGAGTTGCATATCATTATCACTCTTGTTTGTAATTATAGGTATATGAGCATACTCTATTTCTTTCTTATAAGCAAGTTGATTTCTAATATGTATCTGTCTTGATGTGTTTTGTAGATAGTTTTGCTCACATACAACAATAGAAATATCACTTAACATATCATCGATTGCAGAAGCAAAATCAGATGTGGCAGTTTTATCTTGATGCATAATTGTAAAACTATCAACACTATCGGGGTCAAAACTCACATCACCTACTATTTTATCATGAAAAACAATTGACTTACTTGGTCGAACTATACGAATAGTAAAAGGAGCAGTATTGTCAATTACAAGTTCAGCAGGTAAGTTACGGCATGCATCATCATAATGATAATTTTTTTGTGCTGTTTTAGCCTCTTGTTTTTTTTGTTCTATCCATTCAGGAGAACAAAAACATGAGAAAGCTTTTTTCTCATGGAGTAGTTGAAGGGCCATTGCTGCATGAAAACGAGCATTTTGACTTTGATAAATAACTTGAGAGTAGTGAATATTAAAAAGGGCAAGTAAATCAAGAATCTCTTGATCTTTGCCTTCTATGTTGTTTTTATTATCACTATCCTCAATTCGTATAACTAAATCTTCATTTTTTTTATTTGCTAGAAGATAGTTATAGAGAGCGACACGGAGGTCATTAATGTGCATATCGCCAGTTGGACTGGATGCAAATCTAAGCATAGAAATTCCTAAAATATTTTTTGTGATTTTAACGTATTTTTGATTAATTTTACTGTTTTGTTTGATTTGTTTAAAAAGAAAAGTTGGTGACCCCGAGGAGAATCGAACTCCTGTAACATGGATGAAAACCATGGATCCTAACCGCTAGACGACGGGGCCACTTAAGATAAAAGCTCAACTGTTTTGTTGAGCCGAAATTATATAGATTTTACTCTTAAAAAAAGATAAAATCTATATAAAATTTTATTTTATTCGTAAAAACTACGAAGTGCTCTAATAATTACAGCATTTTTAGAGATACTTTCAGCTTTTGCATTATCATTTACAGTTTCATATAAATCTAATGGAAGAGAGATAGAGAAAGTTTTTGTTTCAACTTTTTTCTTTTTAGCAATCATTGAAACTACATTGTTTAAAAGTTCAATAATTTTTTTTGTATCTATTGGTTTTTGAATAAAACTGTTTACACCAACTTCAATAGATTCAGAAATTTTTTCCATATCGTTACTAGCAGAGATAACAATGATAATTTGGTTTGCATTTATTTGACGAATTTTACGTGCTAATTCAATACCATCCATACCACTCATAATAATATCAACAAAAACTACATCCGGCTTTTTCTCTTCATATATTTTAAGTGCTGTTTCACCATCAAAACATGAATCTACATCTGAAAAGAAGTTTTTAAAAGTAGAACTTAAAAGTTCATTTGTTACTTTTTCATCTTCTACAACCATTGCTGTAAGTTTTTTAGTCTGTTCTGTAAGTTGAATTAAATCTACATTGCTGCTCATTAAGTTATCCTATCATTTTAATTTGTGATATTATACACTATAATAGTAAATAACGATAACAAAATGAAACAATAAATTTATTTTGTTTTAAATTTTTCTAACCACGCTGTATCAGCTTTTGAATTTTCCTCTTTTTGATCTAAGAGAGAGCTAATAATACTTACAAGTGTCTCTTCATCCATAAATTCAAGCAGGTTAGGGTTTATAGCAGTGGGATGAATACCATCATAACTATTGAGTAGATTTTGTATGTCTTGAATTAATTGTTGTTTTCTTTGCATCTGATGATTCTCCATATTGACATTGGTTAACATAATGTAAATTCTCTTGAAAAATATATATTCTATTTTGAGTGATTATCTATAATGTATATAAGGTATAGAATAAGCCGAGTTTTGTTCTGATAGTATTAATCTACTCTGTATTTTACAATACAGCTCTAGCGAAGCAATAGCTTTGTAAGAATGCCAACCATCTGCTTCTTGCTGCCATGTTGGGTTTACAAGCTCTCTATGTTGCCATAGAGACTGGTGGTCTCTTACACCACCTTTTCACCTTTACTACTTTATGCGTACAAAAAGTAGAAGTCTATTTTCTGTTGCACTTTCCCTCGTATTACTACGGCCATTCGTTAAATGGAACACTCTCTTACGACAGCTCGGACTTTCCTCTTGAGTCATCCTCAAGTCACTATCTTCTATACCTTGATGGAATTATACAGAATTAATCATTTAAAATGAAAAAAAGTAAAAAGAACAATTGTTCACTTTATTAATAAACATAAAGAACAGTTGTTCATTTCTATTTAAGTTATTATTAACAAGTGTTCATATATAATAGTTTTAAAATTAACAACTGTTCATAAAAAAAGGAGCTTAAATTGCCACAAAATAGGGAACCTTCAAAAGGTAACAAGACAAAAGAGAAGATATTAAAAGTAGCGACTACCCTCTTTTCACAACTTGGATACAGAGGTGCAAGCGTACGTAAGATAGCAAAAGAGGTAGGTATAAGAGAGAGTGCGCTTTATAATCATTTTACAAATAAAGAGGAGATATTTCTAGAAGTTGCAAAGGGAATTTTCTCTTCACCCTTCTCTCTTTCATCACAAGAGATAAACGAATTAGCTCTTCGAGGAAAGCCTTTTTTACAAAAATTTACAATGCAGTATAAGATGCTTACATTTGATAAGAGCAATGAAAATATGTTTCGCCTACTCATGATAGAGCTTATGCAAAATAAAGAGCTTAGAGAGCAGTTTATGAGTGAATTTCACAATAAAAACATAAAAACTCTTTCAGAAGGCTTTTTCATTATGATGCAAAATGGACTTATTCGTTCTGGTGATCCTATGATGACAGCATATGAGTTTATAAGCACGCTTTTCTATATTCGACTACAAGTCACCCTACTACGTTTTGATGCACAATCAACCAACGCATTAGCAACACAATTTGAAAAACATGTAGATTTTTTTTGGGAAAGTATAAAGATATAGTTATATTAAACAATATTAATACTATTTAATATTAATATTGAACAATAAAAAAAGCAACACCCTCTTAAAAGAGAGGTTGCTTTTTTTTGAAATAGAAACTATTTACTACCTAGTGCATCTAAAGCATAAGCTTTACCAAGTGCATAAGCTTTTTCATTTGCCGCATGAACTTTCGGTGGAACTTTAGAAAGCATTGTGCGAACTAAAGACTCTTCAGAAAGAACATTTGTCATTGTATTTGCAATTGCTAGAGCAACAACAGATTGAGTAATTACATTACCAACCTCTTCTTTTGCAATTGTAATAATTGGAATCTCATGAATTGTCCATTTTTCTTTATCTTCATCTGTTGGATGTACAAGATTTGGATCTACTACAATAATACCACCTGGTTTTACACCATTTTTAAATTGTTGGTATGAAACATCTGCAACTGAAAGCATGAAATCAATTTCACCTTCATTTGCATATGGATAACGAATTTCCTCATCATCAAGTGTAATGTCAACCACTGTTGCACCACCACGAACTTGAGAAGTATAAGTAGCTGTTTTTAAACCATAACCGCCTTCAGAAATCTTACAAGCAGCCATAATCTCACCAGCGAGTAGAACACCCTGTCCACCAACACCAGTAAATCTTAAAGTATGTCTCATTTATAACTCCTTATATTTTTTTCTCAAAGTCAGCTTGAGTAATTTTACCACGCTCACCTTGTGCAGCTTTTTTAATTTCAGCATACATTTCACAATACTCTTCTTGGTCAACTTCTTTTAGAACACCTGTTGGTAAAAGATTTTCTTTTTCTGGACCCTCTTCAAGAGCTTCCCATTTTTTAAGTGGCATTGTTATACTGTCGATCCAGTCAAGATTTTCCATAGCATTAGCCATTTTATTTTTACGGCCAAGGTTAATGTGACAGTTTGAAAGTACTTCAATAAAACTAAAACCTTTATGAGAAAAACCTTTTACAAGGATTTTTTCTAATTTTTTAGGATCAATCATAGCTTCACGAGCAACAAAAGAAGCTCCAGCACCAATTGCTAAATTACAAGCATTAAAAGTTGGATCAATATTACCATTTTTCTGAGAAACAGTCCACATACCACGAGGTGTTGTTGGAGATGTCTGAGAGTTAGTAAGACCATAGATAAAGTTGTTGATTAAAATGAAATTCAAATTAATATTTCTTCTACAACCATGAATTGTATGGTTACCACCAATAGCAAGACCATCACCATCACCTGCAACAACGATTACATTAACATCTGGTCTTGCAAGTTTAATCCCAGTAGCATAAGCAACTGTACGACCATGTGTTGTGTGAACTGTATTACAGTCAATATAAGATGAGAAACGCCCAGAACAACCAATACCAGATACAACACACACTTCTGTGTTCATATCCCATCCCATCTTTTCAATAGCACGGATAGTTGCTTTTAAAATAACACCATCTCCACAACCCCAACACCATAGTGTTGGCATTTTGTTTACACGTAAATATTTATCATAATTAAATGCCATTACATCATCTCCTTAACTTTTGCTACCATCTCAGCAGGTGCGATTGGACGACCATTTGCTTTTAATAGCGTTGTAAAATCGTTACGCTTAATTACACGTTCAATCTCTTTTGAATATTGACCCATATTAAGTTCAGTTACCAAAATTCTATTTTCAAACTGTTTTCCAAGCTCTTCTAATCTTTTGATTGGTGAAGGCCATAACATGATTGGTCTAAAAAGTCCAGCTTTAATACCTTCACTTCTTAATTTTTTAACAGCTTCATAAGCACCAAGTGCAATTGAACCATAAGCGATAATACAGATGTCAGCATCATCTAAATCAACTTCTTCATAATCTGGAAGATCGTCAAGACCACCATTTTCTAAGTGAACAGTGTTGATTTTACCAACTAAACGCTCAATATTGAATTCACACTGCTCTGCATCTTCTGTTGGGAAACCTTCTGCACCATGGTGAAGACCAGTTACATGGTATTTATACCCTTCAAACATAGGATTAAGTACCGCTGGTTTATTCATAGGAACATCATATGGTTTATAATCAGCTGGATCACCATGAAATTTCTCACGATCTACACATGCTGCTTCAATCTCTGCAGTATCTGGAAGTATAGCTTTACCATGCATATGACCAATTGTTTCATCTAAAAGCATAAAAACAGGTGTCATATACTTTTCAGCTAAATTAAATGCACGTACTGTTTCAGTATAACACTCTTCTAAAGAACCTGCACATAATGTAATAGATGCATAATCACCATGAGTTGGGTATTGTGCTTGACCAATATCTGCTTGTGATACACGAGTAGGAAGACCAGTTGATGGACCACCACGCATTACATTGATAATAACCAAAGGAATCTCTGCAATAAATGCAAGACCAATTTGCTCAGCTTTTAGTGAAATACCAGGACCTGAAGTTGCCGTAAAAGATTTTACACCAGTCATAGATGCACCTAATGCTGCTGAGATACCAGCAATTTCATCTTCCATTTGAATTGCAGTTCCACCAACTTTTGGTAAAAGGTCAGAAGATACATGCATAACTTCTGATGATGGTGTAAGTGGATAACCACCAAAAAATCTAGCACCTGCATCAATTGCTGCTTTTGCTGCCAGTTCATTACCAGTTGAAATTACTTCTCTCGCCATTATTTAGCTCCTTCTTGTTTCAATGACATATAGTTATTTGCCATGATTGCTTCTTGTCTTTTTTTCGCTTCATCAGTTAGTTTCGCGAAGCTTTTGCCTTTGGCTTTAAGCTCTTTCCTGTCTGCTACATAAATAGCAAAATCTGGACATGAAAGTTCACACTCCATACATCCAATACAAGAATCTGGATAATCAATAGAGATCATAGCCCCTAAAGTTGATGTTGGTTCATATACCATACCAAGTACGCCTGATGGACATACAGATACACAAATATCACATGCTTTACAGTTGCTTGTGTTAACCCATACAGGTTGATCGCCTGGGTTTTCAGTTTTAAAAGTTCCCATTTATTCTCCTATTTTTAAGATACAAACTTAATGTTTGTATAATACTCTTCGTCTTTGAAGAGTATCTCATTTTCTATAATTCTATTCTAAAATGTGTTACAAGCGCCTCATAAAACTTCAAATATGTTACTTTACGAGGCTCACACAAACAAAAAGGCTATTTTTTAGCTAGAACTTCAGCTACCGCTTTACCAATTTCAGCAGGAGAAACTACAACTTTAACACCAGCTGCTTCAAGTGCATCCATTTTTTCTTTTGCAGTTCCAGCACTACCAGAGATAATTGCACCTGCGTGACCCATACGTTTACCTTTAGGTGCAGTTTGACCCGCAATAAATGCAACAACAGGTTTTGTAATCTGCTCTTTAATCAGTTTTGCCGCTTGAATCTCAAGATCTCCACCAATTTCACCAATCATTACGATTGCTTCAGTTTCAGGATCTGCTTCAAACATTGGAAGAAGTTGTTTATATGAAAGACCAATAATTGGATCTCCACCAATACCAACAGCAGTAGTAATACCAAAACCTTCTTTTACAACTTGGTTAGCACCTTCATAAGTAAGTGTACCTGACTTAGAGATAAGTCCAACATTTCCTTTTTTGAAAATCATACCAGGCATAATTCCAATTTTACACTCATCAGCAGTGATAATACCAGGGCAGTTTGGTCCGATAGTTTTCATATTGTGTTTTGTAGCATACTGTTTTGCATACATCATATCACGTACCGGAGCACCTTCAGTGATAATTACAGCAAGTTCAATTCCAGCATCTGCAGCTTCCATAACAGCATCTGCAACAAATGCAGGTGGTACGAAAATCATAGAAACAGTAGCGTTAGTTGTATCAACAGCATCTTTAACAGTATTGAAAACCGGTTTACCTAAATGCTCTTGACCACCTTTATTTGGTGTAACACCACCAACAATATTTGTACCATATGCTAAACATTGTTCAGCATGAAAAGTACCCTCTTTACCAGTAAAACCTTGAACGATAACTTTTGTATCTTTATTTACTAAAATTGACATCTCTTATAACTCTCCTTTCGCTGCAGCTACTGCTTTTGCAGCACCATCTGCTAAATCTTCTGCTGCAATTACATTTGAAATATTTGCATTTTTAAGAATCTCTGCTGCCTCTGGTGCATTTGTACCATCAAGACGAACAATTACCGGAACATGAACATCTACAAGTTTTGTAGCTTCTAAGATCCCGTTTGCGATTCTATCACAACGAACAATTCCACCGAAAATATTTACAAAAATAGCTTTTACATTAGGGTTTTTCAAAATAATCTCAAAACCTTTTGCAACAGTCTCTGCATTTGCACTTCCACCAACATCAAGGAAGTTCGCAGGTGTTCCACCCATATAGTTAATTGTATCCATAG
>Ga0256843_1001360_pt1 | contig 19403 bp, 21 predicted proteins | sample AlvinellametaG_FD_191572 | JGI IMG/M metagenome (GOLD analysis project Ga0256843, IMG submission 191572) | Pompeii worm associated microbial communities from hydrothermal vent at the East Pacific Rise, Pacific Ocean - Alvinella | ecosystem: Host-associated > Annelida > Integument > Unclassified ... | reverse complement strand
ATGTAATGTGCTATACTGTAAACGAAATTTGAAAGATATAAGGAGAATATATGAAATTTACAAAAATGAGTTTAGTGGCAGCACTATTAATAGGTTCAAGCGCATTCGCTCTTGACAATGTAAAAGTTAGTGGTGATGCAGATCTTTACTATAGTACTACAGATGCAGGTTCAAACACAATGTTTGATAAAGATGCTTCAGCAGCAGATACTGCAGTAAATTTAAATTTAACAGCAGATTTATTTGCTAATGATTTAGTTTCTGTAAGTGCGGGTGCTGGTTACTCAGTACTATCTACATTAGGTTTAGAACAAAATCTAGTATCATCAGTATGGGGTGGTTCTCATGCAATTACTGGTAATACTTCTAGCCGTGGAGCATATGTAAATACTGCTAGTTGGATGAATGAAGCATGGCTTGCTGCAACAACTGGTAAAACTACTGCTAAAGTTGGTCGTATGGCATTAGATACTCCACTTGCATTTACTGAAACATGGTCTGCTGAAGAGAATACTTTTGAAGCAGCTGTACTTGTAAACCAAGACATTCCAAACACTACTTTAGTTGGTGCTTACGTTGGTAATGGTAATGGTACAGAAAATTTAGCTGGTAGACCAGCTCAAGGTCCTGTTGCAACTGCAGCAGTTGTTAACCAAGATGGTGCGTTTGATACATATGGTAAATCAGGTGCATATGCAGCTGGTATCATTAACAACTCTTATGCTCCATTAACTGCACAAGCATGGTACTATGATGTTGTTCAAGTTGCAACTGCATACTGGTTACAAGCTGATTTAGATGCTAGTTCTTTAGGTGTAAAAGGTCTTACTCTTGGTGCACAATACTGTGGTATGGATTCAGCAGCTTCAGGAAGTAAAACTGATAGTGTTTATGCTTTAAGAGTTGGATATGAAATGAAAGATATGTTCGCTGCAAGCGTTGCATACTCTCAAACTAATGATGATGGTACTATCGGTTATGCAGGTTTCAATACTGCTACTGCTGCTGGAACTGCACAATCTAAACTTTATACAGAAGCATGGTGGAACTATGGTCATGTAACTTTAAGTGATACTACAGCATATAATGTAACTGTAACTTCACCAGTAGAAGGTCTATTTGATTTAGGTCTTTACTATACATATGCTGATCAAGGAAAAGCAAAAGATGCTGCAATGGCAGGTGCAGGTGATGTAACTGAATTTACAGCAACTGCTGGTAAATCATTTGGTCCACTTGATTTAACTGCTGCATATATCTACTCTGACTTTGGTAAAGCTGGTGGTTCTAACAATACTGTTCAAGTATACGCTTCAGTAAACTTCTAGTCTAAAACTAAACTCAAATCTCTTTACCTTTTAGGTAAGGAATTTCTTCTTGTTCCCATACTTAGTATGGGAACAAGTTCTTCATCAAATCCCTTACACTCGTCTTTACTTATGCTATAATTTTCAGATGAAACTACTACTCAAAAAAATCTCTTACATCTTTTTTATGTTACTTTTAATTTCTGTCATATCTTTTTTAGCTATTCATGCCGCACCTAACAGTTTCTTTGGAGCAGGCGCACTGAACCCAAATATGACACCTGAGGCTATTGAGAAGTTAAAAGCTGTGTATGGATTGGATAAGCCCCTTATTATGCAATACTATGAGTGGGTAAAAAATATGATGAGCTTGAATTTTGGTATCTCTTTTGTTTCAGGTTCTGATGTTAGTGCAGAGATACTTAAACGGATTCCAATTACACTTTGGATGAACGGTATTGCTCTGATATTTGTCTTTGTGCTATCTCTTTATCTGGGTATCAAAGCTGCACTGCGTTATGAGAAAAAGAGTGACTATATCATCCGTCAGATATCTTTGATCTCTTTTTCTATGCCTTCTTTTTATTTGGCACTTCTTTTTATCATCTTCTTCTCTATTAAATTGAACTGGTTTCCTATTGCAGGTTTACATTCCATAGAGCCAAAAGAGGGTTTTGCAAACTTCTTAGATATGGCATGGCATCTAACGCTTCCTATTGGTGTGATGATATTTGTAGGGCTTGGAAGTATGATAATTTACATACGTTCACTTACTTTAGAGATACTCAAGAGTGATTACTACTTTTTTGCACTCTCACGCGGACTCTCTCAAACGCAGCTACTGCGTTATTATATTCTGCCAAATTTAATGCCTCCTATTGTTACGCTTTTGGGGCTTTCTTTGCCTGGACTTATAGGTGGAAGTGTTATATTGGAGTCTATTTTTAGTATCGAGGGGATGGGTCAGCTCTTTTATATGAGTGCTTTGAGCAGGGATTACCCTATTATTATGGGTATTTTGATGATAACAGCATTTTTGACATTAATTGGAAATATTGTAGCAGATCTGATTCTTTTAAAATTAAATCCCTATGTAAGCAGAGGGTGAAAAATCTAGAGAGGGATATCTTAGCTCTAAAAGAGCTAAAGCTTTAGTGGCCACAGCGGCCTAAGCGAAGTAAAAGGAATGAATTCCTTTTACGGACTATTAACTAAATAGTGCCTCTAGTGCATCAACACCATCTTTTTTCTCTTCGATCTCACCCTCTTCATTTGTTACAGAGTCATTTTCAACAAGTTCGATCTGCATTCCTGTAAGCATTGAAGCAAGACGGATATTGATACCGCTTTTCCCGATAGCTTTTGATTTTTGGTCTGCAGGAAGTGTGATGATCGCTTTTTCATTTTCGCCATCTTCATTTTTGACGATCTCTACATGAGAGATGATAGCAGGACTCATCGTACGTGAAACAAAAAGTTCAGGGATATTTGTGTACTCGATACAGTCGATGTTCTCACCGATAAGCTCTTCACTTACTGCGTTTATACGAACACCTTTTACCCCGACAGTAGCACCAACAGCATCAACTTGTGGATGTGTACTTAAAAGTGCGATCTTAGCACGCTCACCCGGGATACGAGCTGATTTTTCGATGATAACAGAACCCTCTGCGATCTCAGGTACTTCAAGTGTTAAAAGTGCCTCTAAAAATTTTGGTGAGGTACGTGAGAGTTCTATCTGCATACCGTTCTCTTTGTCCATATTTACACGACGAACAACTGCTTTGATATGATCACCTACAGCAAAAGATTCCCCTTTTATACGACTTTTCATAGGTAATACAGCACGGATCTCATCCACTTCTATATATGTGTTGTTTTGAGAATCCACACGTGTTACACGTCCGCTTACAAGTGTGCCCACTTTTGATTTGTATTTGTTGAAAATCTCATCTTCAACAAGACGTTGGATATGGTACTCTATCTCACGATGAAGACCAGAAGCGGCAGTACGTCCGTAATCCTCTAAATCATGGTCGATCTGGAGTTGGTCACCAAGCTCAACCTGATCATCATACTCTCTTGCTTCTGTGATCGAGATGTATGCAGGTGCAAGCTCTTCATCTTGTAGTTTTTCATCATCATCTGCAACAACAGTGATAGTTTGAACGAGTTTTAGATTTTTAGTCTCTTCATCAATACTTGCTTCAAATGCAAGATTATGACCGATGACCCTTTTTGCAGTCTGTACAAACGCAGTCTTTAATGCTTCCATTACTTTTTCTGGCTGTAAGCCTTTTTCATGCCCGATAGCTTCGGCAATATCTAAAATTTTTTCCATAGTGTATAGTATCCTTGTGTTTGAAGAAATCTGACAATGATAATTATGTGTGGGGATTTCTTACGAAGTATGTAATTATACATTAATTCTACTAAAAAGAGCTTTAACCATATTTTTATTAGTTTTTTTATATAATGCAAGACTTTTAATATAATAAATAAGGAAATAGAATGGATTTAAAATTTGCCAGAACTGATTTAGATGCAAAACCTAAAAAGGTTGAGTTGAGCAAGCTAGATGCAGAAGTAGAAAAAAACGATAGTATAATATTTTATTTTGACAAAGATAACTCTCATAAAGATCTGCTTGCGTTGCAAGATCACTATGAAGCAATGGGCAAGAGTTTTTACATGAGTGAAGTGAAGTACGGACTAGCAGATAATGACTATATGTACCAAGTTCACATAATGAGCTAGAGAGAAAAGATGAGTAAAAAGCTATTTATTGAAACTTTAGGCTGTGCCATGAACAGTCGTGACTCTGAGCATATGATAGCCCAACTTCGTGAGAAAGAGGGCTATGAAACTACAGAAACGCTAGAAGACGCAGACCTTATTTTGATAAATACATGTTCAGTGCGGGAGAGACCTGTACATAAGCTCTTCTCTGAACTTGGCGGCTTTAACAAAAGAAAAAAACCATCTGCGAAGATCGGGGTATGTGGTTGTACTGCCTCACATCTTGGAGAAGAGATCATTAAACGAGCACCCTATGTGAACTTTGTTCTAGGTGCGAGAAATGTTTCAAAGATCAGTGAGGTACTGCACAAAGATAAAGCTGTTGAGATAGATATCAACTATGATGAGAGTGAATTTGCGTTTGATGATTTTCGTACATCTCCATACAAGGCTTTTATCAATATCTCCATTGGTTGTGATAAAAAATGTACATTCTGTATTGTTCCAAAAACACGTGGTGATGAGATATCGATTCCTGATGAATTGATAATAAACGAGGCTAAAAAAGTTGTTGCAAATGGAGTAAAAGAGATTTTTTTACTTGGTCAAAATGTCAATAATTACGGTCGTCGTTTTTCATCAAGTGAACATGAAAAGGTAAACTTTACAGAACTACTTCGTCGTCTTTCTAAAATCGAAGGACTAGAGCGTATCCGTTTTACTTCACCACACCCTTTTCATATGGATGATGAATTCATAGAAGAGTTCGCACAGAATCCTAAGATATGCAAATCAATGCATATGCCACTGCAAAGCGGTTCAAGCAAAGTGCTCAAAGATATGAAGCGTGGATATACAAAAGAGTGGTTTTTGAATCGTGTTGAGAAGCTGCGTTCAATGGTGCCTGATGTTAGCATCTCTACAGATATTATTGTCGGTTTTCCAGGTGAAAGTGATGAGGATTTTGCTGATACTATCGATGTGATGAAACAGGTGAAATTCGATCAAATATTCTCTTTTAAATACTCTCCTCGTCCAGAAACAGAGGCGCAACACTTCACTAATATCGTAGATGGTGAGGTTGCATCAGATAGACTCAGCTATTTACAATCTCTGCATAATGAGATTATGGATGAGAAGAACGCTACACTTTTAGGAAATGTCTATCGTGTCTATTTTGAAGATCTCAACCGTGATGGTTATGTCTCAGGCAGAAGTGATAATAATCTTGTACTGAAAGTAAAAGGTTCTGAAGAACTTTTGGGAGAGTTTAGAGATGTTAAGGTCACTGCTATTGGCAGAACAATATTAACAGGCGAAATAGTTGCTTAAAAACTTCTCTCGCCAACTTGCTCTTATTTTTATTCCTTTTATAGGTTCCTTGTTGATACGAGCTCTTTACGCTACAAATAAAAAAGTCTTTCATGCCCCTGAGAAGATAACAGATGAGAGCGTTATCTTTGCTTGTTGGCATGGTGAACTGCTTATGCTCCCTTATCTTTACAAACATTATAGAAAAACCCCTCACGCAAAAGTTTTGATCTCAAGTCATTTTGATGGTAAGCTCATCTCAAAAACGATTGAATATTTTGGTTTAGGCACTTTGGCAGGCTCGAGCAATCGAAACGCAGCAAGAGTTTTAATCCAAGCTATTAAGACCATCAAAGAGGGTTATGATATCGGTATCACACCAGATGGCCCAAAAGGTCCCCGTCATGAAGTTGCAGATGGTATAATAGTCATGGCACAAAAAACAAAGGCCAAGATAGTACTTGTTGAGATAAAACCGACAAAGTACTGGCAGCTTAATTCATGGGATAAGTTTATTATTCCAAAACCATTTGGTACCTTGCATTTTTACGCGACTCCAGAGCTTGACATAAGTGATATGGAGCTTGAAGAAGCAAGGCAAGAGATAAAGAGAGGTCTGTTAGCACATGAAAAGTAAGCTCATCTTTCCACTTACTGCGTTTATATTTCTTTTTATTATGCTTATCTACTTTTTTACACATCCATCTTATGAAAAATCACTGCAGGCAAAATACTACTATGAAACAGCACAATATGATAAGGCTTATGCTTTAGCCAATGAAGCATTTTCCATGGATGTCTATAATCGAATGGCCTCGACGATAATGGCACAGTCAAAAACAGCTTTAAAATATGAAAAGTATATTAAGCAGGCAAAAGAGTATATGGTTGAAATTAACAAAATCGCCAGTAAAACAAATATTTCAGATGCAGACAGAGCGAAAATAAAAATGATGAGTGAGATAGTTGTAGACTCATATACAAAATTGGCACCAAGTGTCATAACTGATAAATCTCTTGTAGACGAGGCAAGAAAGTATCATGATAATTTTGAGAAACTACTTGAAAAAGTTGCTAGATAAAAAGAGAGTTGATTTCTTAGATTATCTTAAAGAGGTCAGAGGTTATTCTGACTTAACTCTAAAGAGTTATGATGAAGCTATCAAAGAGGCTCTGCGTTTTGCACTTATTGAAGAAAATGACAGAGAGTTAGTATGGGATCTGATGCCGTTTCGTGTACATATCTCTGAGCTGAACCCTAAAACAATCAGTAAAAAACTGAGTGGTGTACGTAGTTTTAGTGAATATCTCAATGATAATGGAACCAACATCATTCTTAAAGCCGATGCAAGTATAAAGGTGGCGAAAACATTGCCAAAGCCCATCTCTCATGACCATATTTTAGAAGCTTTACAAAAAGCTGATCTGCAAGAGAAATTGGTAGTGTTGATGCTTTATACCTTTGGTCTGCGCATATCTGAACTTTCTAGTGTAGCGCTTAAAGATATTTCACAAGAGTGGCTGCGTGTTACAGGAAAAGGGAACAAACAGCGAGATATTCCTATGCTCGCATCTACAAAAAAGATTCTTGATGAGTATTTGGCAACTTATGGTGCAAAAAAATTCCTTTTTGAGAAAAAAGGCGAAAAATTAAGCGAAAATAGTTTAAGATATATGATTACTAAAGTCTTTAGGCGTGTTGGGTTGAAGGTTACACCTCACCAACTGCGTCACTCCTATGCTTCTTCACTCTTAAACGGTGGAGCACCCATAGTAGATGTCAGTGAATTGTTGGGGCATTCATCCATGGCCACAACACAAATATATACAAAATTAGGTAGTGCATTGAAACAACAAAATTATAACAAAGCACATCCTCTTTGTAGCGGAGAGAAGTAGTGCTTGGCAAACTATTTGAAGCAATCTATTTAAAAGTATTTGTCAACATTGTTGTAAAACGCTTTACGACAGTTGTATATATTGAAACATACTCTAAAAAAGGTGTTGAGAGTAGTATTGAAGAGGAGTTTGAGACACTCGAACTCGATGAAAAGATGTATGACTTTATCACAAGATACATAAAAGAATCTCCTTATTACTATATCTCTATCTTAGATATGTCACATACACAAGGGGCTGTACCAACCTGTTCAAAACATAGAATGGAGTATTATGTTGATGTAGAGGAGATCGAATATAAGTGTAATAACAATAGTTGGTCTTACTATACTACGCAACTTGCTTTACGAGATATAAAAAAGAGATATGCACAGATCGGAGTAGATTACATTTTTTCTCCTTATTCTGTATTGAGTTACTTCTTTAAAGACAAAATAGACGCAAAACTTGCGATGTATATTCTTGTGCAGGAGAATTTTTTATCTCTCGCTATTTTTGAAAATTCGCAACTACTCTATGCACACCATCTTGATATGATGACAAAAGATGATTTTGATGGAATTGATCTGGAAGATGATCTTGATAACAGTGATCTTCTGATGGATGATGATGCGATAGAGTTGGATGATGTTTCTGTTGCCGATGATGCTGGCGGAGAGTTGGAAGATTTTGCCAATATTGAAGATCTGGACTCTATTGAAGAGATAGATGAATTTTCTGACAGTAAAGACATAGAAGAAGAACTTCTTGAGTCAACAGATGTACTTGAAGATGCTGATGAGACGAAATTCAATGAAGACTATCAGCGTTTTACGCTTATTCAAGCCTCTGTAGGGCAGTTTTACAAAGATGAACGTTATGAGAGCAGATTTGTTGAGAATGTTTACGTTGCAGACTCTGTAGGCGTTACCAATGATTTTAAAAAATATCTTGAAGAAGAGATGTTCTTCAATGTCTATATCCGACGTACAGATGTAGCATTGGAAGTGTGTGAACTCACAAAAAGGGAGCTTGGTATATGAAGTATAGCTATATAGAACCACGTAAAAAATCTCCCTTTACTCAAGAGGTACAGCTTGTGATCGCTTTTTTCTCCATAACGATCATTATGCTCTTCTCTACCTATCTTTTTTTACTTTATAAAGATTATACTTTTCAAAAAGATCAGAATCATATCTTGGCAAAAGAACTGGAACTGAAAAAAGATATTGCTGAGATGAAGCAAAAGATCGCTTTTATAAATAAGCAAGCAGCACTTGGAGAACAGGTCTATACGCAAAACAGTGTCTTAAAAGATTCTATTGCCAATCTTTTTGATCTTGTGCCACAGCGAATTACACTCTCTGAGGCAAAACTGCTTAAAAATGGACTTATTCTGTATGGTATTACACCAAACAAAGATGTGTATAACTTTATGTTGCAGGCACCTTTACGTTCGATCTTTCAAGAGACATACAGTAGTTTTTATCCTGCTAAGAATGGTTGGTTGCGTTTCGTCTCTACGAATTATATGAAAGAAGATTATAGTGAGGGAGTAGATACAAATGAAGATTAATATTTCACGCCATTATCTTTACATTTTGCTTTCATCGCTTTTTATGCTTCTATTTGTCTTGATATTTGCATTTGTAATTTTAATTCCGCAGGGGAAAGAGTACAGACAAGAGCGTCTGGAACTGAAAAAGGTAACAATCAAGATGCATAAATATCAGAATTTTCATGATGATATTTATGCAAAGCTCAAAGATCTGCAAAGTAAGAACAGACATATCATCACTGCATTTGAAAATAGCTTTGATGAACAACGGTTTGAAAAAGAGCATAAAAATTATTTTTCTTCTTTGACACTCTCTAAACTAAAAAAGTTAAATGATGAGAAAGGGTTTACTGTATATGAAGTAAATACCACTTCAAATATTGCATCACCTAAAAATTTCTATGATTTTTTAGATGCACTCAATAAAAGCGACTGGATCATCGGTGTGAACTTTCCAATAACCTTTAAACGTGATGGTGAAACGATTGCTTCTTCATTCACAATGAAAGTTTACTCCAATAAAGAAGATACAAACGTAAGTAAATCTCCATCAGAGGCTAAATAAGCTCGTAGTTTTGGCTCTATTCTTAGCCGTCTCATCTTCTCTTTGAGCTTTTTTGCTATTTTTACCTCTTGAATGAATGGTGCTATAAAAATATATTTGTCATGAAATGAGACAATTATCTTTCTTCCCAAAACAACAGCAGAATTCTTTTTTAATAACTCTCTTTCACTGGCTGTAATGATATGCCCTTGTGATTTGAGATATTTGTCGATGAGGTAGATGCTGCTGCGTTTATCATGCGGATTTTTAAAATAGCTTAGCTCTTTAAAGCGTTTAAGTTCCTCTTCTTGAATAAGTGAATAGCGATCTTCATCAATATAGGCAAAACTTTTTCTAATGCCTTCGAGATACTCTTTTAAGAGTGGATTTGTGTGATGCAGACGGAAGCTATTACGTTTGTACCTTTCATCACTATTGCTCTCATCTTCAAAATAGTCTATGTTCTTCTTATGCAGATAGTGGAGCAGCTCTTGTTTGTCTAGATGCAGCAACGGTCGATAGAGTGTGTAGCCGCTGCGTTTATCTTTGCTTTGCATACCTGCGAGTTCAACACATCCCGCCCCTTTGCAAAACTGCATCAAAAACCACTCAAATCTGTCTCCCAAATGGTGTGCAGTCAGTAGTGCATCATAAGGGTGATGTGCTATAAGCTCTTCAAAGAAGTCATATCGTACTTCTCGAGCCTTTGCCTCGAAGTTGGAGTCTATTTTCGGTGCTGTATGGCTGTAACAGCGAATATCATACTCTCTTGCAAGTTGTTGTGCGTAAGCAACTTCTTTTTGACTCTGTGAACGCACTCCATAATCAACGATAGCAATATCGAATTTGATTTCGTTTTCCAAGAGTAAAAAAAAGAGTGCTGTGGAGTCTCCTCCGGCAGAGAATGCCAGAAGATTTTTTGTTTTTTGAAGTTCTTCTTTATTTTGAAGTGTCAGCATTGTCTACAGTCGCAGTGAGAATATCTCCCACAAGCTCCGTAATTTTTGCAGAGTAGATCTTGCCAAATTCCAACTCTTCATCACGAGTTCTGTCGTTGACATAGATCTCACCGTCTATTTCAGGTGCCCACAGAAGTTCTCTCGCGCTTAAGAGGTACTCATGTTCATCACTTTCACCGTCGATAACGATATCCTTTGTCTTTCCTACCTCATTTTGAAGGGATCTTTTTGTAGCCTCAGAGACGATGTCTCCGAGTATCTGAGCACGCTCGGCTTTTACTTCATCTGAGATCTTATCTTCCATATCGTAAGCAGAAGTCGTCTCTTCATCAGAGTAAGCAAAAACATTGATACGGTCAAATCCAAAGTTTGCGGCAAATTCACACATCTCATCAAACATCTCCTGCGTTTCATGTGGATGTCCAACGATGAAGCTCGTGCGTACAAAAGAGTTAGGCAGTGCGCGCATGTAGTTTAAAAGCTCCAGTGTCTTCTCTTTGCCAAAACCACGTTTCATAATACGCAGCATATCATCATTTATATGTTGGATAGGCATATCGAAGTAGTTATGGAAGAGTTTGCTTTTTGCGATATTTTGCAGAAGTGTCATACTTGTCGTGGAAGGGTAAAGGTAGAGAATTCTCGCTGATTTTACACCGTCGATAAGCTCGATTCTCTGCATCAAAAGACTCAGACCATCTTTTACATTTTGGTCACGAAGATAAGATGAAGAGTCTTGAGAAACAAATGAAAAGTCCCAATAGCCTTTGGCTACAAGAGATTCAACCTCTTTTGCAATAGAGTCCAGATCACGGGAGTGGAGCTTTCCTTTAAATGATGGAATGGCACAAAAACTACAGGTTTGGTTACACCCTTCACTGAGTTTTATGTAGGCATGGTATGTTGAGCCTGTGACCACACGTTCTGCCCCGTCGATAAGAAAGACTTCATCAGAAAAACGGCTCTTCTTCTCTACTAAAAGTTCATCAATACGGTCATAATCACCCACACCCGTAAAAATGTCCACTTCAGGAATCTGCTCCATCAGCTCATCTTGATAACGCTCGCTTAAACAGCCTGCCATCACAAGTAAAGAGTCCTCTTTTCTCGCTTCATGTAAAGAAAGAACGGTATTTAAGGACTCCTCTTTTGCTGCATCGATAAATCCACAAGTATTGACAATGATAACATCTGCATCTTCATTGTTGTCTGTAAGCTCAAAGTTCTTCAGTTTTCCCATCATTACTTCAGTATCTACAAGATTTTTAGTACAGCCAAGTGATACTATGTGGAGTTTATTGCCCATATTTTTCATTCCCTAATTTTTTTGTAATTATAGCGTATAATACAGTTATGAAAATATATGATGTAATTATTTTAGGTGCAGGTGCATCAGGACTTATGTGTGCGGCAAATCTGAAGAAAAAAACGAGCAGCTTGATTATTGATACGAATGAAAAAGTAGCAAAAAAGTTAAAGATCTCAGGTGGTGGGAAGTGTAACATAACCAATATCAGTGTCAAGTTAGAAAATTTTGATGGTGAGAGCGAGCTTATAAACAAAGTATTGAAACGCTTTTCACGTGATGATCTGCTTGAGTGGCTTGATCGAAACAGAGTAGAATTAGAGCTGAGAAAAGGGCGTTATTACTTTTGTAAAAAGAGTGCCGATGATATTATTGAGCTACTCAAACGCAGCGCTAAACATAGTGAGATGGCTTTAAACACCAAGATAGAATCTGTTACAAAAAAAGATGAACTATTTGAGATAGAGACAGATAGAGGAATATTCAGAGCAAAAAAGCTTGTGGTCGCAACCGGCGGGGAGAGCTTTAAAAATATTGGAGCGAGTGCGATAGGTCTTGAAATCGCAAAAAGTTTTGGAATTAAAGTGAAAAGTTTCACGCCTGCTCTTGTTGGGCTTACATTGCAAAAAGAGCAGTTTTGGATGAAAGAACTGAGTGGTCTGAGCTGTTATGTGAAGATAAAAGTTGCTAAGAGAGAGGTGGAAGAGGAGATGCTCTTTGCCCATAAAGGTATCAGTGGTCCTGCTGTCCTCTCAGCATCACTCTACTGGCAAAAGGGCGATATTAGCATTGATTTTTTACCAAATAAAAATGTTTTAGAGTTGATAAATGGTAGTAAAAAGCTTGTAAGTTCTGTATTGCCTCTTCCAAAACGTCTCTCAAAAGCACTGCTAAACGCAGTGGCTGTAAAAGATAAAGAGTGCTTTAAACTTACAAAAGAAGAGAGAGAACAACTCAAAACATTACATCATTACTCTTTTGCTCCGGCAGGAAATTTTGGTTTTACCAAAGCAGAAGTCAGTAGAGGCGGGGTATTGGCATCAGCGTTGGATTATAATACTCTAGAATCCAAAGATATAGAGAACCTTTACTTTATAGGAGAAGTTGTTGATGTGACAGGTGAACTTGGAGGCTATAATTTTCAGTGGGCCTTTTCCAGCGCTTACCATTGTGCAAAAAATTTAAATTAAATGAATAGATAATTTGGTCGATTTACTCGCAATGGTTTTAATTTAGAATTTATAAACATTCAAGTACAATGGTAGCAATTCTTATAATGATATAATTATAAAAGAGGGGAGATATATGGGTTTTTTTAGATTATTTGGGCTTGGCTTGGTAGCCTTGTTGATGTTTAGTGGGTGTGGTAGCAATAATAGTGATAGCCCGATATCAGATAGCAATACCAATACAAGCGAAATAGCACCTCCAGAAGGTAATATTACAGACCCTGCTGTAACAGTTATCTTGCCTACATCAAGTACAGTACTTACAACAAACAATCAAGTTGTGACAATCGATGTAAGAGTATTTGACAGTGCAAATAACCCTTACTCTGAAGGTACAGTAAATTTAATTAACTCTCCTGATGTTATTAATGGTAGAGATGTAGGTACATTTGATAAGTATAAGTCAACTTTGACAAATGGTATAGCTACATTTACTTATACTGCACCTGATGATCTCAGCAAAGATACTTCAAACATATATTTTGGTTTTTATCACAGTTCAGATTCTACAAAAGTAAAACAATATACTATGTCTATTGTTCCTGAAGTTAATCAAACAATCGTATCTACTTATGAACTCCGCTCAAGTAACCCTGATGATGTTAAAATGCCATTGGAGAGTATTAAGTCAATTTCTTACAGTGTATATGACTCAAATGATGCTAAAGTAGAAGATTCACAAATGAAATCAATTACTGTAACAACACTAAACCCGAGTCTTGGATTACTCTCAGATAGCCTTGGTAATGACAATAATGAAAAACTAACACAACTAGATAAAAACTCTATGACGGTAAATCTTCATTCAAATACGATCTCTGGTCTTATTCCTTTAAAAGTTGAAGCACGTTTTATTGATGCAAATGGAGATGAACAGAATCTTAGCAAAGTATATAGCGTAGTAGTTCTCTCTGGACCGCCTACTGCGTTTAGTCTCTCTTATGCAGGAACATCTCAAGATGATAGTAAGGCAAAATTCATCGAGCACTGGGTACTTACTGCAACTGATAAATATAACAACCTAATTAATACAAACCCAACTATTTCGACAGGTATGATTGCTGGATATGCACAAAGTAGTGCTGCAACGCAAACAAATGCAGGAAACTATCTGTATGCAAATACATCACATGGAGGAAGTATAGCAAATGCAACTCCTGATGAATTTCATGCACCAGTTGATATATTTGCAAATGTAGATTTTGATCATGATTATATGGTAACTTTTGGTAATGGTTATACCTATGATGCTTCAGGAAAATGGAATATCGATCCTAATAGCGACAGTGTAGTGAATCTATCTGAAGAGTATGAAGGTGAAGATGTCTCTTCGATTGGTTTTGCAGTAGGTCATAACTACAGACAAGATAGATGTAGAGATGCTGAAGAGTGGCTTGGTAATGTCTATCCACAAGGAAATAATTTTATTTTAGATGCTAATGGAAGTGCAATTCTTGAAGTTCAGTATGATTACTATATGGTTGGGAAAGATGTAATGGTCTGGGTAAATCTTACAGGTTCTGCTGATAATAAAATAACACGTGTTGGAGAAGCTCGAAAAGTAACACTCAGAGGTAATGGACTTACAGGTGAGAGTGTCTCATTTGGTAAAGGATTTTCAGGAATCATTCATTTAGAGATACATGTTACAGATACTGCTGAATTTTATAGAAATGCTAACTTTGGATATAAAGTTGAGGTTTCAGCTGATGATGCACCGTGGGAAATAGCGGGTGATTCGATGATTGACGGTGGTATTACGAACTGTTCTTTAAATAATGGTGTCGCTTATGTAGATGTAAATATTACATCACCTGCAGGTAGTGCAGGTACTGTAAGTATTGTAAATGTATTAGTTTCAGATGAATTTTAGGGGTAAAAAATAATGATAAAAAGTAAATTGAGTAAGGCAGTTCTTTTATCTGCAATGTTAAGCAGTGCAGTAATGGCAGATACAGTGATTTATCCTGACTATTCTCTTATTGGGATAGAGGGTGGATATACAAGTATCAATAGTGATGTAGATGATTATACAAACAATACAAGTAAAACCGTAGATCAGACAGTACAGAGCATTGGACTTAAAATTGGTGCAGAATCTTATAACTATAGAATCTTTTTAACAGCAAACTACTATACCAATCCTGATGATAGTTATGACTATATGGGAACATACGGAGCACAGTTGGATTATCTTCTTAATGTCTCTACAAAAGTCAACTTATACCTTGGTGTAAATGCAGGAATCGCAAATATGAAGTTTAAAGCACCAGGTGAAACTACAAAACGTCTAATCTCTGATCCATATTATGGTGGAGATGCAGGTATGAACTTACATGTTACAAAGCTTATAGATATAGAGCTTGGGGCAAGACTCATGATGCTTGATGCAACAAACAGAAAAGATAATGTTGTATATACATTTAATAATTTTGTTACAGGGTATGCAAGTATAATATTTAAATACGAAATGCACTAAATCTTTTTATCTACTTTTTACAAGTGATAAAAAGGTGTAAATAACCAAAGTACTCTAAAAGATGAATATTTTTTTCAATATCTATATCATCTTTTAGCTCTTTAAAAAAGTTTCGTAGCTCTTCACTACTCAAATCTCCTAGATACTCATAATTGCTATGTTGCTCACAGCTTAATTTGATAAGTTTATATGTATTTGTGTCTGTTTGTGATATCCATATTTTCATAATAAAATTATATAATAATAAATGGAGTAAAAAGTGAAAACAGTTCAAAGTATGATTTTCTTTTTATTGATTACGCATACGCTTTTGGCACAAATGACTGCGTTTAATATATATCCTATAAACTATAAAACCACTGTAAATAATAGAATAAGAATACTTGATGCTAAAGAGCTAGAGTTTCATCATCCAAAAATAAGGGAACTCTCTGGATTAGCATATAAGAAAGGGTACCTCTATGCTGTGAGCGATCAAGGCTACCTTGCTATATTCAAATTAACTCTTCATAATGATAAAATCACAGAATTAACACTTGTTCATAAGTATGTTTTACGTAAAAAAAATGCTGTTTTACACAGTCATGATTCCGAAGGTCTTGCGTTTAAAGGTAAAGATCTGCTTATATCTTTTGAACGCAAACAACGGGTGGATCTCTACTCCACCAAGGGTGTGAAAATATCCAAAATGAAGATCAATAAAGCCCTGCGAGATCAAAAAGCGTATGAGAGTAAGAACAAAGGCTTGGAAGGTGTAGCATATAATAAAAAATATGGCATTGTAACAGCACCGGAGAGACCTTTGAAAAATGTCGATGCCAAATTTCACAGACTCTATTCTCGTTTTGGTATATATAAATTTAAAGCAAAAGGGAGCATCACCGGTTTAGAATTTATTGATAAAGAGAATATTTTAGTGCTCTTGCGCCAGTTTGATTATTTTCCGCTCAAAAGAGTAACCTCTCTTGTGAAAGTCGATCTCTCAAAATGTACAAAAGAGCATATCTGCAAGTCTGAACTCCTCGCTGCGTTTAGTTCGGATAAGGGTTGGAATATCGATAATTTTGAGGGTGTTACAAGAGTTGGTAAAAATAGATATCTAATGGTGAGTGATGACAATGACAATATATTTCAAAAAACACTTTTAGTGCTTTTTGAAATCAGGCGTTGATTTCACCTTTTATCACTTTTGCAAGTTCACTGCATTGGATTATTTTTTGAGAGTTTGAGAGTGTATCGTTGAGTAAAATGTTTATAAAAGCACTTCCTACGATAACACCGTCAGCACCTTGAACTTTGGCTTTCGCTGTCTTTTCATTGACTCCAAAACCTACATATACAGGTGTCTGTGTATACTCTTTGATAGAAGCTAAAAACGGTTGCAGATCTTCTGCTGTACCTGCACCTGTAATACCGGTGTATGCAACCATATAGATAAACTTTTGTGCATCGCTCACGAGTTCTTTGATACGTTCTGGGCTGTCTGTTGGTGCAACAAAAGAGATATTTGCCAGTTCATTTTGGGCAAAGAGCTCTTTGTATGTAAGTGCTTCTTCATGTGGAACATCAGGGATGATAAGTCCGTTGATACCTATCTCTTTTGCAAGTGGCAGCAGTTTTTGCATATTTTGTTGATAAAAGCTGTTGAAGTATCCCATCCACAAAGTATCTACTTTTGGTGCTACTTCTTTTGAAATATCAAGCAGATCTTTAAATTTAAAACCAAGCTCAAGGGCTTTTTGGTTTGCAAGCTCGATAGATGGACCATCTGCTACGGGATCAGAGAAAGGAACACCAAGTTCAAGGGTGTCAACACCGTTTTCTCCAAGAGAAAGAGCAAGATCAACACTGAAAGATTTGTCCGGATATCCGGATGTTATATATGCTACGAGTTTTTTCATTATTTTTCCAAGTCGGGAGTTTTTAGTAGGGAGAATTTTATTTTAGTGAGCTCATTGTCAAGCTTGAGGTCATCTTGCCATGTAGCGAACATATCACTGATCTGTAGAAGCCAGTCAATGGTCTCTTTATTTACTGAAGATGCATTGTTTCTAAGCTCTTCAAGCTCATCTTCCACAAAAGATGCAAGTTTGTTCATGGGTAGTATCTGCAGGTATCCTGAGGCAGATTTGATATTGTGAAATACACGAAAAAGTTCATTTATACTTCTTTTATACATATTTGGTTTTGTGAGGTCGATTATCATGATCTCCATGCTCTCAACCATCATAGAGTAGTGGTCTAGAAACTCATCTACGATCTCAAAATCAAAGTTTGCATCTAAATCACTTCTTATACCCATTAAATAATTCTCCTAAATGATTCAAATTATAGCAATTTTTGGTTAAAATGCTTCTATTAATAATAAAAGAGTTTTTAAATGAGTAAAAAATTAACGATATCTTCCATAAAAAGAGCCAAAGGGGTTAAACCCTTAGTGATGATTACTGCCTATGATGCCCTATTTGCAAAGCTTGTAAGTGAGAGTGCTGACATGATCTTGGTAGGTGACAGTCTCAATATGAGCTTTGCAGGTAAGAGTGATACCATCTCTGCAACACTTGAGCAGATGATATATCATACAAACGCAGTATGTATGGGCGCAAAAGAGAGTTTTGTTATTTGTGATATGCCATTTGGAACTTATATCAATAAAGAGACGGCACTTAACAATGCCATAAGGGTCTTTCAACAAACACCAGCGGACTGTGTAAAGATAGAGGGCGGTAAAGATAAAGCGGATGTAATTGCACATCTGACAAGTAATGGTGTCGCTGTCTGTGGTCATATTGGGCTTCTGCCTCAGTCTGTTCGCAGTGAAGGCGGTTATAAGGTCAAGGGTAAAAGTGAAGCTGAAAAAGAGGCGATTTTGGCAGATGCAAAAGCAGTGGAATCTGCAGGTGCTTTTTGTCTGGTGATCGAGGGAACAAAAGCCGATGTTGCAAAAGCAGTGGCAGAAGCTGTGAGCATTCCTGTTATCGGTATCGGTGCGGGTGCTGATGTTGATGGACAGGTTTTGGTCTTTTCCGATATGCTGGGTCTTTTTGAAGAGTTTACTCCTAAATTTGTAAAAAAATATCTTGATGGCGCCGCTTTGGTAAAAGATGCTGTGAAGAGTTATGCTGATGAAGTTACAGCAAAAGAATTTCCGTCTGAGGAACATACATATTAATGGAACGTGTTGTTGATATTGAAACCTTTAGTATTGAAGATGAAAGCAGTGAAGTAACACTGCGTCCTGATGCATGGAGCGAGTACATTGGTCAAGAGCAGATCAAGAAAAATCTCGGTGTTTTCATAGAGGCTTCAAAAAAGCGGGACGAAGCACTTGACCATGTTCTCTTTTACGGCCCTCCGGGACTTGGTAAAACGACACTTGCTCTTATCATCGCAAATGAGATGAATGCAAACATCAAAGTTACAGCAGCACCAATGATAGAGAAGAGCGGGGATCTTGCAGCGATCTTGACAAACCTTGAAGAGGGTGACATACTCTTTATCGATGAGATTCACAGACTCTCACCTGCGGTCGAAGAGATACTCTACTCCTCTATGGAAGATTATCGTATCGATATTATCATAGGAAGCGGACCTGCAGCGCAGACGGTCAAGATTGACTTGCCTCGTTTTACGCTTATCGGAGCAACAACCCGTGCGGGAATGCTCTCAAACCCACTTCGTGACAGATTTGGTATGAGCTTTCGTATGAACTTCTATACACATGATGAACTAGCAAAGATCATTACACAAGCATCGCAGAAACTTGAAAAAGAGATCATCTATGAGGCTGCGTTTGAGATAGCTAAACGCAGCAGGGGGACTCCCCGTATTGCACTGCGTTTACTGCGTCGTGTCAGAGACTTTGCCGATGTAGCCGATGAAGCGGACATAGGGCACAAAAGAACAAAATATGCACTTGATGAGCTGGGCATAAACTCTCACGGTTTTGATGAGATGGATCTACGCCTTTTAAATCTTCTTGCATCTGCAAAGGGCAGGGCGATGGGTCTTAGCACTATTGCAGCAGCGTTGAGTGAAGATGAAGGAACAGTGGAAGATGTCCTTGAACCATATCTTATAGCAAATGGTTATC
>Ga0256843_1001359_pt1 | contig 19407 bp, 22 predicted proteins | sample AlvinellametaG_FD_191572 | JGI IMG/M metagenome (GOLD analysis project Ga0256843, IMG submission 191572) | Pompeii worm associated microbial communities from hydrothermal vent at the East Pacific Rise, Pacific Ocean - Alvinella | ecosystem: Host-associated > Annelida > Integument > Unclassified ... | reverse complement strand
AATGAAGAAATGAAAACTAGAATAGTTGATTTAAAAAAAATATATGATAAATTATATGAAAATATGGAAAATAAAGAAGAAGTAAAAAAAATAATGGGTGCAATTTATGAATTAGAATTAAATTTTTTAGAAGAAAAAAATAGTATTAGAAATAGAAAATATGATAAATTAGATCAAGAGGGAATACCAACAAGTGTAAGTGAAGTATTTGAAAAACTAAGACATATACATAAAGGTATAAAGATTAAAGCAATAGTTACTGAATTAGAAGATGGAGGTGCTTTATTAAGTGGAATGGATTTAGAAAATAGTAAAATTAATAATAATTGGTTTTATACAGAGTATTTGTCAATGATAGGAAGAAAAAAAATAACTGATAAACAAAATCAAGATAAAACTATTGAAAGTTTATATGAACATATAGAAAGTAAATACATGAGAAGAATAAATTATAAAAGAAGTACAGGTAATCAATATAGAATAAGAAAGTTGTCAAATGGTGTGAAAAATGGATTAATCAATACTTTAAAAAATACAAAAGATACTTTTTCAACTATGAATAAATTATATACTGCAAGTAAAGATGGTAAATTAGGTAGAGAAGTTTTAGGTATGACAGCAAGTAAAATTGATAAATTATATAATAGTAAGATTCAAAGTTTAAACAAAGGTGTTGAAGTTAAAGAATTTGATTATAAAATATAATAAAATAAAATATAATTTTTTTTAAAAAAGGTAGATAATTTAATATCTACCTTTTTTAATTTATAATAAAAAAATTATCTAAATACCCTATTCTATAATATATACAGTGAATTAACATAATTAATAATAAATTATTTATATATATTTTTAATATATAAATATATTTTTTTAATATATTTTTTTTTAATTATAATATATCTTATTAGAACAGTTAGTTATAAAAATAATTTTACTTATTTTATATTGATTGTTATAATACATTATAAAAAATTGAAAGGAATTATTATGGGAGCTCAAACAACAATAAGTTTTGGTGAAAAAGTTATAAATGTACTGAATGGAGGAGGAGAAATAATAGCAGGTTTAACACCATTGTTTATGACACACTATATAGTACAAGGTTTTGCAACAGTAATTATTTTAAAAATAATATCAAAAAAAGTTTTTTCTAATTAATAGAATTTAATCATTAACAAAAAAGGATTTAAAATGAAAGCATTTAGTAGTATATTTCATAAAATATTAGCAATAGTAATAGTAGCAATGGTTTTTGTCTTATTTATAACAAGTTTGTTACCAAAAAAAGATGAAATAAAACATAACAGTTTTGGATATAACTTACAAAAAACAAAATTAGAAAATTCTAAATTAAGAGAAAAACTTAAATTAGAATTGAAACAAGAATTAGAAGAAAGTAAATTATCAGAAGAAGAATTAAAAGCAAAGAGATTAAAAGAAGATTATAAAAAAAGTATTGAACAAAAAAAGGAGCATTAAATGAAAAAGATATTTAATTCAATCATATTAGTATTTATATTAAGTTTTGGTGTTACAAGTGTAACAGCAAATGAAGTTAAACCACAAGTTCAACAAGTTCAAAAAGTTAAACAGGTTCAAAAAGTTCAACAAGTAAAAAAACCAACAGTTTGGCAATTATCAAAAAAAATGAAAGGTAATCAATATAGAAATTTAGCAATTTTAATATTTTTTAATTATTATGTATTTGATTTAATCTTAGTTCTTTTAGGTATTGTTGTTTTAAAAAGATTTTAAAAAAAAGGTGAAAACATGAAAACACAAACATTAATAGAAACAGTAGATATTTATTTTTTAAAATTTGTTCAATTTTTAGAAACAACAACAGGATTTTCAAGAGAAGAATTTGTAATTGGTGCAATAGTGTTTTTTATGTTTTTAACATTAGGTTTATTTATATCAAAAGGAATAGATGGAGTTATTAGATTTTATGTATCAAGTATAAGTTCTATTATAACTTCTATTAAATACCCTTTTATATGGACTTTTATGTTATTAAAAGTAATATTTGACACTTCTTTAACTACTTTTACACACACTTTTACAGGATTGTTTAGAGTTTCAAAAGTTATCAAAGAAGAAATTAAACCTTTTAATTCAGCAAAGAATGATTTAGATATTAATACACCTGTTGCTGAATCATTAAAAGATGTTAAAAATATTAAAAAAAGAACTTCAATAAAAAGATAATTTATTCACAAATTATCTTTTTTTCTATTCAAAAAAACAATCAAAAAAAACTTATTATTGAACAGTTAGTTATACCTCTTGTAATGAACATTTAGATATAATATATAATGAAAAGAAATATTATACATTCAATAACAGATACTAACAAAATAAATAATCATACTTATATCAAAACAGTAAGTAATCTATATTATTTTAAAAAAGATAATTATGATTCAAATATATATAAAACAATTGAAAGATTTATTTATAATTTTGAACTATTAGATAATACAAAACCAGAACATCATTATAATTATATAATACTTGAAAAATTAAAAAATAATATGAAAATTCAAATAGTAGAAAAATACAATATTTATAATAAATCAATATTTGAAATTTATAACAGAAGAAGTTCATTAATAAAACTTTCTAAAACTAAAAATATTTTAAATATTCTAAATTCAAAAAAGTTTAACTTCATTAAAAAAGATTATATTAATATACTAACTAATATTATAAATGAATATGATGAAAATGGTACTAATTCTTTTTTTAAAAATGGAAGAATAAAATGTTTAGAGATTCTTTTTAATTCATTAGTAAAAAATATATCAAATTTAAATGAAAATTCATCAATTAAAGATATAGAAAAAGAAGATAAATCATTTTCAACATTAAGCAGAAGACTATATAGTTATCTATTAAATGGACTTTGCATAAAAATAGATTTTAAAACACCTGTAAAAAAAATTAACAATGAAAAAAAAGAAGTTAATCTATCAAAAATTATTGATTTAGATGATGAAAAAAGAATAATTTTTGAAACAATTAAACAAATAACAACATTAATAAATGACTATAATTCAAGAATAGACAAGTATAAAAATTTATCTTTACATCAATTAAAAAATGAATTTAATAAAAAGAATCCAAAAGATGTAAAAGTATTAATAGATATTTCAAATAAATTAGAAGATTATAAAAATATTGAAGTTGATGAAAATAATATAGAAATATTTTTTAAAAAAATAGATATAGAAAAATTTAATTGGATTTATAAAAATGATTTTGATTATTTTAATGTTTTATATGTAAATATAAATAGTTCATATACTGCTCAAAGAATAAGTTTTTTAAGTAAAAAAATATTAGAAAATATAATTTATAGTTTTGAATATATATATGAAAAATTTGAATTAAATTACAAATTATCTTTATATCATCTTTTATCAGATAATAAAAATTTCAGAACTTCTATAAATAAATATGTAAAAGATAAATATGTAAAAGATGATATTGAAATTGATGTTAATGATATTTTAGCCTTTGATAAATATATTAATGATAATTTATCTTTTATTAAAACATATAAAAAAATAAAAGATATACAACTTAATTTATATAATGATGATTATGACATTAACATCAAAGAAAAAAATAAACATTTAATTTTAAATAATGATATACAAACTATTTCAAACACAAATGATATTATATTATTTATAGATAGTTTTAATAAAATTAAAAAAGATTTAGAGATATATGCAGAACTTAATTATATTAATGAAGATATAGTTAGAATGATATTATTTTATATGTTTAAAGATGATGAAAATTTTTGGATATTAAGAATTTATTATTTTTACAAAACAAATTTATTTGAAAATTATAAAAATTTAGATGATTTAGAAGATTTAGAAGAAATTAATACAATAAAATTTTATGAAGAAACATTAAAAGATATTATAATTGATGAAAATGATTTTAAAAGTATTTCTAATGATAAAAATGATTTTAAAAAAACACTTGATGATAAATATATTGATATGAATAAAATCAAAAGTTCAAGGAAATTTAGTAAAATTATAAACAAACTAGATACTTTTATTCCTCAACAAATTTTGAAAGAACTAAAAACAAGACTAAATATTGATTATTTTGATGAAAAGTATTATATAGATAATTATATAGAAGAAGAAAAAATGTATTATAGATTAAATAATTTATCATCTAAATATACAAAAAAAGGTTTAAGAAAAGATATTAAAAAATTAAGAAAAAAGATAAAACTTATTCCTGAAGATTATGATAATGAAGTATTTGAACCAATTGTTACTAATGTTATATTTAAACTATTTAATAAATATAAATCTAAAACAAATAAAATTAATCAAAAAATTATAGACAAAGAATTTAAAAAAGTTCTTCAAAATAAAATAGATTTAAAAAAAGAAATATCTGAAAGTATTGAAAATTGGGGTTTAAAATATGATAGAAGTGCACCTTTATATAACAGATATGAACAATTAGAAGAACTAGAATATTATACTATTTATGATGAAATAGGACAAATTGAACTTAATATAATAGATTTAAAAGAAGAAATTAGAAAATATTATTTACTTGATGATAATGAAAAAAAATTATGGAAAAAAAGAGCAGAAGATAAAATAAATAGTAAATATTCAACTACTGATGATAAAGTTAGATATATAGAAGATATTGAATTAGAATTACAAGAACTACATGAACTACATAAAAAAGAAAGTTTAAAAATAAAAGATAAATATGAAGTATTAGCAGAAATGCTTGATATAGATATTGCTATATACAATAAAGAACTACAAGAACTACAAGATAAAGAAGAATTAAGAGTTAGAGAATTATCAGAAAAATTAATTGATAGAGAAATTCATAATTATTATATGGATGATAAATACTATGATAAAGATGGAAATATATTAAAAGATAAAATGAAAAATGAAATGAGTGATAAAGATTATATAAACTATTGTAGATTGACAATAAGTGATGAATATTATGATGATAATAATATGATTAAAAAAGAATATAAGAATATAAAAATTGATAGTATTGATCTAACAATTCAAAATGTATTAGAAAGCAAAGGTAAATAAAAAATAATGAATGAAACATACTTAATGATAGGTATAATAGTATTTTTAGTAATAGTTGTTTTAATACTACTTGTTAATCAATCTAAAAATAATGAAATGATGAAACAAATTTTAGAACAAAAAGATGAAGTAAGTGAATCTTCAAAAGAATTAGTTGATATTGAAAGAGCAAATAGTCTTAAACTAGAAGAAAAAGTAAAATCATTACAAAATACAATACATATTAAAGATAATAATTTAGTATCATTTAAAAATTTAAATATGAATCTTGATAATAAATTTAATAGATTAAATCCCATGATTGAATTTTTAAATAATTTTAGAGATGTTAAAAAAAATGGTTATATTGGTGAATTTATTTTAGAAAACTTATTAGATGGGTATGGTTTTTTATATTCAAATAGTGGAGATGTTGGAACATATACAACACAAAAAGAGATAGAAAAAGGTAAAAAACCAGATGTAATTATAAATATTACAAATGAAACTTTTATTGTTATAGATAGTAAATCATTGATATTGGATTATGACAATCTTAATAGTATTAAAAATCTTGATAATCTATTATTAAAACAAATGGAAAACTTACAATCAAAAGAGTACCATTATATGAATAAAAGTTTAGATTTTGTTATTATGTTTGTTCCTTTTGATGATATTTTAAAACATATAAATATATCTTCATTCAATAAAAATGTTATATTAGCAACTCCATCTACACTTCAACCTATTTTATCACTACTTAAAAACCTTTTAAAAGAACAAAAATACACTAATTTCAATTTATTAGAGAAAGAGTTATTAAAAGTATATAACACTCTTGTAGATAGTTTAAATGCCTTTTCTAATATAAGAAATGGAATAAAAAAACTTGATAAAGATATAGATAAATTATATAATACTCTTGAAGAAATTGAAGATATACATAAAACTTTTGATACATTTAAAAATATGGCATCTCTTGAGAGTAAAAAGAAATTGAAAAAAGAGATATAGTAAAATATAAAATATTATTGATTAATTTTATATATATCTTTATAATATAATTTTTTATAATAATAATATATATTTATTTAATTAAAATAAAAGCATGTTAATGTAAAAGTTAGCAAATAAAAAAAATAAAAAGGATTTTTATGCTATGGATAAAAATTGGAAATAGTAAAGATATAGCACTATATGAAATATCTAAAACAGAACTTGAAGATATTATAGAACAAGAAAGATCTGGAACAAATGATAAAGTATTTGAATTTTTAGAATGGGAAGATTATAAATTATTTAATGTAATTGGTGATGAAGATTTGATCCAACTTTGGGAGTTTGATAATTGGTTTAATGATTTAGATTATGATACACAACATAAAATAGCTGCTTATTACTCTTATTATAAAAATAAGAAATTTGATACTCAATATAAATACATATTACCAGATGAATTAGAAAAGTTTGTTGTATTTAATAATGAAGAAGAAGATAATAAAGATAGTATTTATGCTTATAAAATGTTATTTAAAAGATATGATGTTACAGAAAATAATTATGATTTAATTGATAAAGAAAAAATGTTAGAAAAAGCAATTGAAGAAAATATAATTTATGAATGTGATTATGATAGATTTGATTATATCTATTTTAAGACTAAATAATAAAAGTGATTTAAAAAGATAGATGTTAATTCATCTATCTTTTTTTTATAAAAAATTTATATCATCATTAATATATTTAAAAACAGCTCCTCTGATTAAAGGAGATAAATTTTTAGTTTTTATTGTTTCTTTTATTTCTTCAAATTCAATTGGTAATAATTCAAAAATCTTATTAGGAATAAACAAACTTAATGCAGTACTTCTATATCTTTTATTATTTTTTTCATCTGATTTAGTTTCTTTATTAAATTCATGAATAAATCTTAATCTAACAGTTCTATTTATTTCATTTATAATTTCAAGTGTTTTATTTTTATTTTTATTATCTTTAAATATTGATAAACTATCTAATACTAATTTATCAAATGATATTTCTTTTTCTTTTAAATAATTTGTAATAATATTTTTTTCATATTTATAAAGAGGTATTAGTTTATTAACACCTAAATTTTCACTAAGATTTAAATTATTTTTTTCTAAAATATTTTTTAATGTAACTTCTCTAATGAAACCACTTGTTGTTTTTCCAATTTTTTTTGCATAATCTTTTATTTCATCTAATAATTTCGATTCAAAAACTATTGCTTTTTTATTAGATCTATTTTTATCACTTTTTGGTATAAGATGTTTATTTAAAACAATATCAATGTTACTTAAATCTTTTGATGTTACATTATTATTTATAGCTTCTATTACAGCATCTTTAATATAAGTTGTACTATTACTTGTATTATTAAGTAATAACTCTTTTTCTAAATAATTAAAAGAAATTAAAATAGTTTTTTTATCAACTTTTTGTTCTTCAGTTAGTTTTTTTCTTCCTCTTTTTTTACCTGTATAAACAGTTCCATTTTTTTTAAGTTGTTCATTTTCTTCTTCAAGTTGTTTAAGTTTTTTTTCTAGTTCTTCTTTTTGTCTAATTAAAGACTGAGGGTTTGGTTTAATATTACTTTTTGCTTTTAAAAATCCACTTTGTTTATTAGTATTCATTATAGTATTCCTTATTTATTATTTATTTTGATTTTTGATATTATCATCAATGATACAATTACATATATCTATTAATTGAACTCTTTGTTTTTGTGTTGCCATTTCTTTAAATTTATGACTTTTTGAATAAGTAAATATATCTTCTTGTTTTTGTGCTATATTTTTTAAACCTTTTGTAGTATATAAATATCTAATTTCTATATTTAAAAACTTCATTACTTCTTCATATCTTTCTAATAATTGATCTGTAATTACTTTTATAAAATCTTCATCAGTATTTTTTAATTTATTTGTATCACTTAATTCAACATTATCATTTATAAGTATGATTATATGTTTATCTATTAATTCATATTCTTCAACTATTGTAATAATATCATCTAATGCACCAAAAGTAGCATTACAATTTGGCTCTTTTATTGGTACTATAATAGTATCACTATTTCTAACACACTTATTAACTAATAAATCATCAGTTTTACCACCTAAATCAAAAATAACATCACTTAAATCATCTAATCCCTCCATTTCTTCACTACTTGCTATAAAGTAATCTTCTTCAATTAAGTCAGTTAAATAAGTTCTTTCATCATTTGTATATACTCCTAATTGATAACCATTTTGTTTAAAATAAGAATATAGATTATAAGTAATTGCACTTTTACCAACTCCACCTTTATGAGTCCATATTAAAGTTTTAATATTTTCTACTTGTTGTAATTTATTTTTAATGTCTTTATTCATAAAAACCCTTTGTTTAGTTGTTTTATAAATATATTATATGATGCTTATACTTAATTTAATATAAAAAATCTATATAATAAATATATATTTCTACATTTTAACAATATATATTTATTTTATTATTTTATTATTGTAATTTGAAAAATATATATTTTTTTAATATATTTTTTTATTATTTTAATATATATTTTTCTTATTATAATATAAGTTATAGAACAGTTAGTTAATTTGATTTAATTAATATATGATGATATTGTTCTAAAATAATATATATAAAAGGATTAAAAAAAATGATTGGATTTAAAAATAAAAAAACAGAAATAGATACTATTAATTTATATACAAAAGAGAGATATGGATATAGTTTTATAAATAGTGGATATGTTGAAAATTTTGTAAATAATAAAGGTCAAGAAGTTTTAAAAAGATTTTTTATTGTTGATTTAGAAGAACAAACAAAAGATTTTACTTACACAACTAATAAAAGAGTAAAAGATTATTTAAAAGAAAAATGGACATCTATTACTTTACCAATACTTATAGGTATTGGTGTTGCTTATTATGAAGAAAAATATTTATTATATTCAAGTGCATTTATTGCTACTACTATTTTTTATCATTATCTAAAAGTATCATTTAGTAAAGATTATAAAAAATTATTTTTAGGTAAAGATACTTATGATGGTTATAATGTAGTAAAAAAAGAAATAGATGATATTATATATAAAGATATTAATAAAGTAAATGAATATTTAAATGATAAAAATATAGATTTATATGTTAAAGAGATATTTATAAATCATAATAAATCTTTAGGTTTTACAATACAAAGATTTGAGAATAATGAAGATAAAAGTGATTTTATTGAAGATATACAAACAACAAAAAAAGATTATGAATTAGTAAAAACAATATTTAAAGAACTATATATAAATATGAACTATGATATTATTTTTAATCATGTTGATAATATTATAGAAATATCACATAGAGAATATAAACTAATTAGAAATATTGATATATTAGGTGAAGAAGATGAAAAAACTTTACAAGAAATTTCAAAAAATGAAAAAATAAATATATTTAAAAATAAACTACAAATAGCACTTAATCAAGCAGAAGTAGATGGTTATTATATTAATGATGTAAAGATGAATGAAAAATTAGGTGATAATATATATGATGTTGTGATATTAGAACATGAAGATAAGAATCCAAATATTCAAGAGTTTAAAAAATATCTAAAACAACTTACAAATATACTTAAAAAAACTATTGATATTGTAGAAAATGGTGAATTTTTAGAACTTAAAATATATCAAGAAAAAAATATATATAGAGAACTTACAAAAGATATAGAAGCACTAAATGATTATTATTTCTTTACTGAAACAAAAGATGAAACACAAACAAAAGTAATATTTAAACATAAAGAAAAAAATGAAAATAGTATAGAATTTAGAAATAAAATATCACTTATAAAATCAAAACTAAAAAAAGATATTGTTATTGTGATGGATGATGCTGAAGGAATAGCATTAATAGTTAAAGATCCAGTTCCAATGTTTTGTGATGTAATGAATATTTATAAATTTAAAAAATCACCTGCTAAAAGAAAATATCCAAGAGATGAAAGATTTAATGATGTTAAAAAATATGATTTTAGAAATTACATTAAAGAAGGATATATTGTAAATGGATTCACTTATGGAGGAAAACCACATTATTTATCTATTGATAGTTTTCAATCAATTAATTTAGTTGGAGCTGCTACTGGTGGAGGAAAAGGTGTAATTATGAGAAATGTATTACAACAAGTTCTTTATCAAGGTAAAGGTTTAGATAATCAAGATGTTAATAATTATGATTTACTAAGTGAAAATATTTATATTGCTGATTGGAAAGAATCATCAGATTATGAAGATATTTTAGGAATTGATAGAGTAGAATATGTTGGAGCAGATTTGAAAGGTTGGATTAGTTTATTAAGAAAAATTAAATCAATCATGAAAGGTAGACAAAAATGGTTAAAACATCATTCTAAAGTATATGGTTCTAATATGTTAATTGATAAACCATTGATAGTAGTTTTAGATGAATTAGGAGCATTAATGGAAGAACCATATACTCCAAGAGATAATCCAGTTGAGTATAAAGCAAGAGAAGAAATACTAAAATTAATAAATCAATTGGCAATGTTAGGTAGATCAAGTGGTGTTAAAATATTTATTGTTGCACAAAAGTTTGATGCTGAAACATTAAATACAAAAGCAAGAAGTAATGCAAAAGGTATTTATGGACTATTACAAGGTGATAATACTACTTGTAATCAACTATTTGGAAATGAAGATGTTTTAGAACCTGCAAATCTTACTTACAAAGATTTACAAACAAGTTTTTTAGGTAGTCCTGGCCATTTTGTTTATGTTAATAAAGATACAGGAGAAGCAACAGAATGTCAAACTATGCCTATTGATATGTATTCTATTGAAATATGTAATGAAAAAGTAAAAGATATAGAACATAAAGAAATTGGAATGATAGATGATAGTATTAAATCTTTTATTGTTGAAGCAGCTAGAGAAGAACAAGTTTTAGAAGAAGAATCAAAACAAAAAGCTGAGAATGGTGAAAAACTATATGATAGTCAAGACAACTTAAACAATATGATACAAGAATATGGTACAGAAGAAGAAAAAGCACAAATGAGAAATGAAACTGTAGATGGAAAAAATGGTTTAGATAGTAAAGATTTAAATGATATGCTAATCAATCAAAGAACAACAACAGATACTAATACTAATACTAATTCTATATTAGTAAATAATAATAAAGGTAATGATAAATTTAAAAAAGGAATAAAAGAAGAAGTAAAATTAAATAGTTTAGATGATTTAAATAAAAAATTAGAAGAAAAAATGATTAATAGTATTGATAGTAATAATGAAGATAAGATAAAATCTAAAAAAATTAATCCATTTTTAAAACAATTTCTAAAAGAAAATTCTAAAAAAGTAAAAGAAAAATCAAGTGATGAAAATACAATTGATAGTAATAATGAAGATAGTAAAGTAAAAATAGTTAATAAAGGTTTAGAAATTGATGAAAAAAAATTAGAAGTAAAAAAGATTGATATTAGTGATAAAGAAAATGAAGAACTTGATAATTTAGATGATTTTTTAAATGATTTGAATTTAGATGATAATAAGAAAAAAGATAGTTAAATAAATAGAATAGTTAAATAAATAGAATAGGGAAGTTTAAAACACTTTCCTTTTTTTATGTCTAAAAATATTTATTTTATTACTAATCAATAAAATAATTTGATTTATTAATAAATTTAATATATATTATTTTAACATATTTATTTATAAATTTAATATATTTTTTTTTAATTATAATATAAGTATGTAAATATGTATGTATGTATATATTTATTTAAATTAAAGGAAAGAAAATGACAAATAATAAAAAACAAACAACAAAACAAACAGTAACAAAAGGTTCATCAAAAAAAACAATATTTTTATATTTACCAGAAAGTGAAGTAATAAAATTAGAAAAACAAGAAAATGACAAAGGTATAAAAAGAAATTTTTTAATAAAAGAAACTTTTTTAAAATTGATAAAGATACCTATTTTTGAATTAAAAAAAGTAAAGATTAAAGCATCTAAACTGACTAAAATTGGAAATATCAGAAGAAGTTTAGTTATACAAAAAAAAGAAGAATTAGAACTATTTAAAAAAGTAGATGAAGTTAAAAAAGAATTAGGTGTTAGTTATAGAGAATTATATTTAATAGGTTTGGCAATTGATAAAAAACAAAAATAAATATAATAAAAGAACAGTTAGTTATATAAAATCAAATTTTATAGAATAATTATTAATACAATAAATAGTATTTAATAAAATAAAAAAGGATAAAAAAAATGGCAATAACAATAAATAATGAAATTGAAATAAAAGATGAAAGATATTATTTCACAAATTTATCTCCTGATAGATATAGAGATATAAATGAAGAATATGTAAGTAACATTATTCAAGATTATTCATCACACTATAATATAAAATTAGTGAATACAAATAACAATGTAATATTATATCAAGAAAAATTTAATTTTTCTGAAATTTCTATACTTCCTGGATCTAAAATTTTAGGTAATAATGATGATATTTTTTCATATATAGAAGAAGAAGTAAAATTAGAATATATAGGCAATAATGAATTTAAAATTGATGAAAGTCAAAATATTTTTAAAAACTTAATAAACTCAAATAAAAATAACTCTGAATTTATTAATGTAATTATTTCAGATGATAGAATTGTAGAAGTAAATGAAATTGAAGCAAAATTATCAAGTTTGAAAGAATTATTAGCAAGTGTAAATATGGAAGATTCATTTAAAGAAAGAAAAAAAGAAGAGATAGTTAAATATTTAGAAGAAAATGAAAGAACTATAAGTAAAAAATTTATTAGAGCATTACAAACAGAAATAGATAATAACTTTAATAAATACAATATAACATTTACTGCAATTCTTGATAATTTCATTGAAATATTAAAATTTAATGATACTTTTTTATTACAAAATGGAAAAGTAGAACAATTTATAAAAGAATGGGATTATGAATCTAATTTAAATTTAGCAAATGATTATGCTAATGAAGTTGTAGATGAAAAAATAAATACTTTAAAAAGAAATATTTTAACTATTAAAAATAAAATAATGACAACAGGTATTACAGATGATAATTTTACTCAAAATGTAAAAGTAGTTAAAAATTTGAAATATGATTTAGATCTTTTATCTAGTAGAAAAAGTATTTTAGAAAATGAAATAACTATTATGTTAAATGATGAAATAATCAATATTCATAGTGAGTTAAGTGGAAATGGTGAAAAAATAAAAGATATAGAATTTAAACATATTATACATAGTTATTTAGTTGAAGAGTTTAAAAATAGTAGATATCATAATGATTTAAATACAATAGAGGTTTAATATTATGTTAATAGAAACAAATAATAAGTTAATTATAGATATTCCAGACAATTTATATTATGTTGATTTTAATAAAGATAATGAATATGAAAATATTTATTATTCTTTATTTGAACAATGTTTAAATGATCTGGAAATGGGAAACATTGGTTTTAGTAGTATTGATTATAGTAAAGAATGTAATTTAGGTGATTTAGTTAAAAATAAAAATAATTTTAAATTTAGTGCATATTTAAATCAAAGTATATCATCAATGTTTAATTTAGAAGAGTTAATATATGTTAATATAAATAATGAAAATATTGAAATTGTTGATAATGGTAATATTTTCATTGAATCTTACAAACTATTAACTAATTTAAAAAATTCTAATATTGATATTTACAATAGTGATATATTAATTAAAAATGCAATAGATAAATATTTATTAAGTAAAAATATTACTTACTCTTTAATTGAAAAAGAAATTGAAGATAAGATAGAACAATTAAAAGAACTTGATATGGAAACAGTACATAAAAACATTTCAATAAATAAATATATATTTGAATTAGATTTAAATAATAGCATAGGCACAATTTATAATAATTACATAGATGAAGTAAAAAAAGCTATACAAGAGAATTATATTAATAATGGTGGATATTTAATATTTTCAAATTTTAAAAAAGCATATTTATCATATATTGAAAAATTTATAGATAATAGTTTTAGTTATGTTTTAGATGAAACTATTGATAATATAAAATCAGATATTTTTAAAAAATTTAAATCAAAAGTTAGTTCTTTAAATAAAAATAAATTATTTAAAAGATTTGGTGCTAATGTTGTAGAAACAGGAACTGATGAATTAGTTAAATTATTAGCTGTCATGAGTAATGATGAATTAAGAAATTACAAAGGTTCAAAAGTGATGAAAAATACACATATAGAACTTGATAAAATTGAAAAAGAAATTGAAGATTTAAAAAATACATTTAAAAATGAAGATGACATAGAAAACTTTTTAAAAGAAAATGATTATAAAATAATCTTGAAATATTATACTAAAAATAAAAAACAAAATAATGATTATTATATTGATAATATTCTTAAAAATGATATTTTAAAAAGTAGATTTTTTGAAAATAAATAATAAATAATAGTTTCATATTTAAAAGGTAAATGTTAATTCATTTACCTTTTTTTATTGGTTCTAACTTACTATAAAATAGGTGTTATAGTTGTTATTAGTATTAGTGTAACAATCACCACCTTTCTTAATAATTTTTTCATATATTATCCTCCTTTTATTTTAATATATAATATCATCTATATTAAAATAAATCCTATTTTTAGTATAAAAAATTTAATTAAGATTATATTTGTAGAAGAAGTTTGAATGATTCAAATGTTTTAAATGGACCAATATTAATTTATATTGGTTCATTTTTTTATAATTAAATCATTTATTTAATTTTTTTTCTTTTTAATTAAGATTGTATTTGTAGATAATAGATTTTTCTTTTATCTCAATATATTGCTTACATTGCTCATTAAGTAATTAATTTTTTTGTTAATAATAGTTTTAATTTTGAATTGAATCATATTTTTATATTTTTCTAATTCATCATTAAAACTATATTCTGTAATCCTAAATTTCATTTTTTTATAAAAAATATATCCATATTTTGAAATAAAGATATTTACTTTTCTTTCAGATAGAATTGTATCATCTATTATTTCAAAATAAGAATAATTTTTAAATGTTGTTTCTATTTCATAAACATCTAATTTATGTAATCTTTGTAAATGTTTGTCTAAAAAATATATATAACCATCTTTTTCTTTTACAAATTTAAAGATTTGATTATCTATTTTATATTTTAAAAATGAATTTAACTTAACTTCTTTGTATGTAACTAGCTCTTTTAATTTATTATCAATCTTTAATTCATGTATTCTATTTTCATTTAATAAAAGCATTAAAACAATTGGAAGTATTAGTATTATTGTAAGTATCTTTTTCATTTTTTTAACCTTTTTTATCTATATATTTATCTATATTATAACTAATAAAAAAAAAATATATCTTTTTAACAAAAAAATATATAAAAAAAATATATATTTAATTTATTATTTTTTTAATTATAATAATAATACATTAAAAAAAAGGATAAAAATGAAAAAAGAAAAAAGAAAACAACTTTTAAATACAACAAAAAAAGAGATAGACTTATTAGATGATATTGATAATATAACTAAAAATTTAAATAAAATCACAGAGTTAATAAATATTGAAAAAAGTAAAAAGAGCAAAGAAGAATCTACATTAAAATTATTAACAAAAGATTATGAATTATTAGAAATAAGATTAAAGTCATTAAGAGAAGTTTATTTGATGATAAAAAAATATAAAATCATTGATTATAGTTCATATAAAGAATGTAAATTAGATGATGATTTGTTTGAAAAAGACACAAGTAAAATATTTAGTTAGTAATAGTTAAATATTTAAGATAAGTATATAATCATAAGATTATAGAACAGCTAGTTATTTAAATAATTAGACAAAGTTTAATTATGATGATAAAATAAATAAGTAAAAAAAGGATTTAAAATGATCAATATTGATGAATTAAATAAAAGTAAAATATATGTAGAAAAAGAGATAGAAAAATTAGAAGAAGAATTAAATAAAAGAAAAACATATATTAAAAGTGTTAATAAAAAAATTGAATTAACAAATAAGATGAATTATGAATTAAGTGAATTAACAAATGAACTTAAAATAGAAGTAATTGATAATGAAGAAAAGGAGGTATAAATCATGAAAGAAATTATAGATGCAATAAAAGTTTTATTTAGATATAAAGAAACTGATGAATTTATTATTGATAAAAATAATAATAACAAAATATCAAGAAATAAAAAAGGTTTTACATTTAAAAAAGCAATAGATGATTTAAAAACATTAGATAATTGTACTAATTGTACTGATTGTAAAAATTGCAAGAATTGTAAAGATTTAACTAATGTTTCTTATTATATAAATAATAAAGAAATAAAAAAAGATGACAAATAAAATTACATTCTAATTACTAAGAATGTAATTTAGTCTTAAAAAAATTAAAAACATGGTTTATCTTTTTAAATTTTTAATACATATAATATTTAGAATATTCATAATTGTTTTATTTTATTTTATACTGTTTTTAAAATTTACTGAGATTTTAATTAGCTAATGATATTTAAAAAGGATTTAAAATGAAGATATTATTTATAGTGATGATTTTGATGGGATTTGTTGTAATTCAATCAAAATCAGTTAATAATAATAAAACAACTGAAACAACTAAAACAACTAAAATAGTAAAAACACAACAAGTTAAAAAATAAAAAAAATTAGAAATATTTAAAAAAGGTAAGATGTTTAATCTTACCTTTTTTTATTTCTTTTGATTTTACTTTTCATCATTCTTGAAAAATTAGCTTTAATAACTTTATCTATTATTTTATCAGCTAGAATACTTATTTTTCTTATTTCTTTTGTTGAAATTTTATTACTCATATAATATTCAAAAAGTTCTGAAGGTTTTTTATTGACTTTTACTATACTTATACCATTTTCTTCAATTAAACTTATTAATATTAATATTGAAAGTAAAGTAGATGAAAATAAGTTAGATTCTTTTTTTGTATAATTTTCAATTTCTTTAAAACATACAGAATAATAATAAACAATTCTATTTTTAATAATATCAGAGTTTGATATACTTAAATTATTAATTGTTAAATTACTTTCTTCTAAATTTCTTACTAATTCTAATAATTCATTATTTAAAGTAGTAAAATCTTTTTTTTGTAACTTATAAATGTTATCTTCTTGATTTATATATTTAGTATTTTCAGTATTAATTTGTATTCTTGAATTTAGAAGAGAGTGTATTGTTATTAAAATAGCTTTTATTTTTTCATTTGTGATTTTCATTGTAATATTATAGTAAGATTAGATTAAATAGCTTTAAAATACTATTTAATCTAATTAAATTTAATACATTATATCTAGTAAGTTTGGATTGTATTTATTAAAAGATATTTCATCTAATATATATTTAGCATCAGTAAGTTTTTCTTTATATAATAATAATTCATCTTTATTTTTAATATTATTACTATTTAATTCATCATTAATTATATCAATAATTTTATTTAGTTTTTTTACATTTAGTTTGTTTAAATCTATTTTACTTAAATTTTTCATTTTTTTCCTTTTTTGTTAATTATATTTGATTGTATAGTCATTATATGATTTTTGTTTGTTTATGTATTCTAATAAACTTTCAAGTCTTAATGCACCTTTATTGTCAATTCTGCTTAATGTGTAAAAGGTTTTAGAATATTTAGTCATAAAATAAACTCTTATTTCATTATTAACACTTGCATAAAAATATTTTCTATATATTCTTTTACCATCTTTCCAAGTGTGTATTTCATTTGCATTTAATAACCATGAGTAAAGCTCTTTTTTCATTAAATTATCTTTTTGAAGTGATTTAAAATCTATTATTAAATCTTCTATTTTTTTATTACCAATACCATTATGAAGTTTAAAAGATAAAGATTTAGTCATCTCTTGATTAAAATATAAGTTCTTTGTTATTTCTAATATTTTTTTTATATTTTGTTCTGTATCTTCTATTAATTCAGATTTTCCATCTTCCATTATAAATTTTAAATCTTTATAAACATCATTATCTTTACCTTTTCCAAATAAGCTATTAATTGAAAATTCATCTATTATTTGTTGTTCTATCTTTTCTATAATATGTTTTTCTGCTTGAAATACTTTTATTGATTCAATATTAGATACAAATTTTTGATTATTTGAAAAGATAAAGTTGTTATGTCTTTGTTTTACATCTTTTGAGATTCCAATTTTCAAGACTGTTTTAGTAGTATGAAAAAAAGAAATTCTTATAAAATACAAATAGTGAGCTTTTGTTTCAATTTTTTTAGTTTTAGTTTTCATCATTTAAAACTCCACTTTTAGTAATAATCATAGGTCTACCATCTTCACTATATACAATTTCTTCATTATCTAATAAATTTTCTCTAAATATATTATCCATCATTTTATATTCATCTGCACAATCATCAACATTATTACTTGTAATATTTAATTTATTAAAAAATGTTTCAACTATATCATTTTTATTTTGAATTTGAATTTGATTAACATATTCTATATATTCTTCTTTGTTTAGTGTTTTCATATATAAGATATTTTCATATACATCCATTATTATTTTTTTATCTTTTTTAAAATCTCTTTTAACTTGTTTTAGTGGTGTTCCAGTTTCTTTTGATACAAATAGCATTATTTCTTTATTATTCATTTTTTTTCCTTTTTTTATTTTGATTATAAACCTAATTAATCAGTTTGTAAAATTATTATTTAAAAATATGTAGTATCTATTAAATCTTTTTTATTAACAATAATAGTATCTTTAATAAAATCAACTATTGCATTTTCAACTAATAGATCAGATACTTTATCTCTTTTATTTTCAAGCATTATTTCACTAACTTCAGCATATATCTCATCAGCATCTTTAATAAATTTTAAAAAGTTTTCTTGAGTTAAAGTTTCTCTTCCAATAACTACACCTTTATCAAAAATTAATACTTCTGTTTTATATCCATTATTTTTTCTTTCATTAGAAACATCAAATAATAAATCACTATCACTTTTTAAATAAATTGAATTTCCAATATCATATTTATTTTTAGAAAATAATGGTGAAAATCCACCTGTTGAAATCATAAATACAGTATCTTTATGTTTTTTTGCAGTATTAACTATCTTTTTATGAATATTTGTATAAATCTCTTCTATATTTTTACCACTTTCCAATAATTCT
>Ga0256843_1001358_pt1 | contig 19411 bp, 21 predicted proteins | sample AlvinellametaG_FD_191572 | JGI IMG/M metagenome (GOLD analysis project Ga0256843, IMG submission 191572) | Pompeii worm associated microbial communities from hydrothermal vent at the East Pacific Rise, Pacific Ocean - Alvinella | ecosystem: Host-associated > Annelida > Integument > Unclassified ... | reverse complement strand
TTAAAAACAATGATAATCATTATTCTGGATTATTTGGAGTAGAATATAAATTTGGAGAAAACAAATCAGAAGATGACACTACTCAAGCAACTCCAAAACCTATAGATTCTGATAATGATGGGGTTATAGATAGCTTAGATAAATGTCCTAATACTCCAAGTGGTGTAAAAGTGGATAAAAATGGTTGTCCTATTGATAGTGATAACGATGGTGTAGCTGATTATCTTGATAAATGCCCTAATACTCCAAATGGTGTGAAAGTGGATAAAAATGGTTGTCCTATTGATAGTGATAACGATGGTATAGCTGATTATCTTGATAAATGCCCTAATACTCCAAATGGTGTGAAAGTGAATAAAAATGGTTGTCCTATTAGTTTTAATTTTGACATTCAATTTGGTGCAAATAGTGCAAAAATAGAATCTCAATTTATACCAAAAATTAAAAAATTTGCCGATTTTTTAAAATCAAATCCAGCTTATCATGCAGAAATTCAAGGATATACAGATAGTTTAGGAAATAATACTTATAATGTACTTTTATCTCAAAAAAGAGCTAAAGCTGTATATGAGCAATTATTAAAATTAGGTATAGACAAAGATAGATTAACTTGGGCTGGATATGGAGCTAAAAATCCAATAGCACCAAATAATACAAAAGCAGGAAGAGAAAAAAATAGAAGAGTTGTAGCAAAACTATATTTTTTATAATCAAGTAACAGATTTTTCTGTTACTCTAAAGGATACAAATGATAGGTAATTTAATTTTAGTTTCTATTTTAGTAGGAATAATCAGTGGAATTTTTATCACTATTTATGGACTTTTAACAAAATATTTATCAATATTATTATTTTGGGGTGATCCTATACAAACTATTTCAAATTTACCTATTTGGTATATTTATTTAGTACCAACTATTGCTATTTTAATAGTAAATTACCTCATCATAAAATACCCTTCTATAAAAGAATATGGTGTTAGTGAAATTTCTCAAGCAATAGAAGAAAATAAACTAACTTTTAATCTTAAAGAATTATTTGTAAAAATATTTGCATCATCATTATCAATAGCAAGTGGATTTGCTATAGGAAATGAAGGTCCAAGTGCAGCAATAGGGGCTATGATTGCTTCAAAAATTCATCAATTTAGAAAATTGCCAAAAGAACTTCTAAAAGTATCAATAAGTATAGGTGCAAGTAGTGGTATTGCTGCTATATTTGTATCACCTATTACGGCTATAATGTTTGCTATAGAAAATATAGCTTATGATTTCGTAAAAAACTTCTCAGGATATTTAATTTTAGGAAGTGTATTAGCTTTTAGTATAGCTTTTCATTTTTTAGAACCTTTAATTTTCAACTACTCTACAGGAAAATTTATAGAATATAGATATATTATTGCTACATTTTTATTCATTCCAGTTATGACATTTTTCGTATATTTCTATCTTGGCTTAAAAAATAAAGTTTTAAAAATATTAAACAATAAAATATTAGAAAGATTTGAAAAATATAGACATATTATATTTGCTATTATTGGTGGTGGTGTGATTGGTACTATTTTGATTATAAATCCATATGCAGCATTTAGTGGACATGAAATTGTAAAAATATTAATAAACAATAACTTTAATCTACCTCTTTGGATGATATTTATAATCATTGTACTTAGAATAATCGCTACAAGTGTGTCATTATATGCAAATGCAATTGGTGGGGTATTTATTGCTTTAATGAGTATTGGTGCTTTAGTAGGATATGGATTTGCTGAAATGATAAATCATATCTTTCATTTAGGAATAGAGCCTTTCTATTTTGCTGCTATTGGAAGTGCTGTATTTATGGGTGTAAATATGAAACTTCCACTTACAGCTATTGTCTTAGCTCTTGAAACTACTTATGATTACAATGTTATTATTCCTACAGGCTTAAGTGTGGTAATTGTAAGTTATTTTGCAAGTTTAAATTTTACATTAAGAAAATATAAAGGAATATAAATTATACGTATAATTACGATTTAATTGGTAAAAGAGATTTATGATATAATTGCAGAGTAGCATTTGCTACAAATAAAGTTAAGGAGAACCAAATGAGAAACGAAATTCTCAAAAGGCTCCTGATAATCTTTACAATTATATTAAAACTAATTCAGATTGTCAAGGAGCTAATGGGGATTTAATCCCCTTGGTTTCTCCTTAAAAAATAAAGGCAAAAAAATGCAATATTTAAATATAATTTCAGATATAGCAGTTATAATAATTTTAATACTTTATTTAAAAGATATGAAAAAAATAGATAAATTACAAAAAGAGATAGAGGGACTAAAAAATGAAAAACATTAAATTAATATATTTACTTCCAAACTTATTCACAGCTTTAAGTGTATTTTTTGGGATGATGAGTATCATCGCATCAAGTCAAGGAAAGTTTGAAAAAGCATTTATTTATATAGTACTTTCATTTATAGCAGATGGGCTTGATGGAAGAGTAGCTAGAATGACAAATACACAATCACAATTTGGACTTGAATTTGATAGTTTAGCTGATATTGTGGCTTTTGGTGTAGCACCTGCAATGATGTTATTTTTTAGTATTGGTGATGGATATGGTAAATTTGGTGCTTTAGCTACTGGACTTTTTGTAGTATTTGGTGCTATTAGACTTGCTAGATTTAATGTAACTACAGAAAATAATGACCCAGGAGTATTTATAGGACTACCTATTCCTACAGCTGCAGCAGTACTTGCTAGTTTTATCATGTTAAATATTGATTTAAATCATATATTTAACATACCTATTTTAATAGGAGCATTAGGGCTAGGTATTTTAATGGTAAGTAATGTAAGATTTCCTTCATTTAAAAAAATAGATGTTCAAAAAAATGCAAAAATGAAAGTTTTAATAGCAATCATTGTAATTGCATCATTTTTATATTTATATCCTATATGGACTTTAGCTATAATATTAGGTGGATATACTACTTATGGAGTAGTAAGAGCTATATTAAATATCAAAAAAATATATAAAAAAGGAGAGAATAATGAAAAAAATAATTAGTAGTTTATTAATAGGAAGTAGTTTATTATGTGCAGCAAATTTATATCACAAAGAATTACATAATGACAGTTTACCTTTAACATTTAAAATCTCAACACAAAATAACATAACTTCAATAGATATAAAAAATGACAAAATTTTAGTATCTACTGCTTATAAAGTAAAAATTTATAATTTAAAAACTAAAGAATTAGAAAAAACTTTAGCATTTGATAATATTAGAAAAGCAAGATATTCAAATGATTCATCAAAAATTTTTATATTAACAAAAAAGAAACTTTATATTTATGATAATAATTATAAAGAGATTTCTCATATAAAAGGAAATAATTTTAAAACATTTAATATAAGCAATGATGATAAATTTTTAGCTGTTTATGATTATCAAAACGATAATACAGATATTTATAATCTAATAACTGGAGATAAAATAGCGAAAATTCATAAATATTATATAAGAAATATTAAATTTTCACCTAAAAATAAAATTGCATTAATTACTAGTTCAAAAGTATTTATATATAATACACATGGTGATTTAATAACAACTTTACCAAAATTAAGTGAAACTATTAGAAAAATAGTATGGGTTGATGATGATACTATAGATATTTTAGCTACAACATATTCAAATCAAGCATATCTGTATAGATTTGATGTAAAAACATCTCAAATCATTACACAAACACCTAATAAAAAATATTTAGATAGTTTCGTAAATCTAGATAAAAATAACGATTTATTAGCAAATAATAATATATTAACTATTTTTAACTTTAAAACTAAAAAATTCCTAAAAAAATTTGTAGATTCTACTGAAAAAAATAAAGATGTAGTAGCTATGGAATTATCAGACAATCATCAAACTTTAGCTGTAGGATATTCTGATGAAAATATAAAAATATACAAAACAAATTTCACAAAAATAGATACTCCTATAACAATACCTACAACTACAAAACAACCTAAACCTCAAATTAAAGAAAAAGTAGTTACAAAAATAAAAGTTGTAGAAAAAAAAGTATATGTACAAAATAAAACTAATAAAAAACCAACGGTAGAAATTTATGCTTCTCAAACAGATGGTATAGTTCCTTTAACAGTTAGTTTCAAAATAATAGCTAATGATGAAGATGGTAAAATTGTAAGTTATTATATAAATTTTGCTGGTGAAGAAGTTTTAGGAAAAGGAAATCCAACTAAACCATTTAACTACACATTTACAAAACCAGGAAAATATCAAATAATGGTAGCAGTAAAAGATAATAATGGTGCAATAGCAACTAAAAAAATCACTATTAAAACAAGAGAAGAATCTTTTGAAGATTTCAAAAAAAATATAATAGGGAAATAACCTCTCCCTATTTTACAAATCTTACTATTAATACTTCCTCTTTTATAAATAAATCATGTACATTTTCATCATTTTTAAAATTTTCTATCATTTGATCATCAAATTCTGTAAATTCTTTAATCTCATATCCTTGGAAATTTTTCATACTCATAAGAGTAATAATCCATAAAGCTCCTAAACCTAAAATAAGATAAAATAAAGCATCATATCCATAATATTCTTTTATCATACCAGCAACCATACCACCAAGAAAAATACCAGTATATTGAATAGAATTTCCTAAACTCATTGCTGTTGCTTTTTCATGAATTCTTGCTACTTTTCCAGTAAAACTTTGAAGTACTGGCTCAAGTAGATTAAATCCAAAGAAAAATAAAATAACTCCTGCTATATAAAATTTAAGTAAAAAAGCAACTACACTACTTACCATAAATAAAGCACTTAAAATAAATACAAGTTTTCCTTTGTTTTTTTTCTCTGCCATAATAGCACCAAAAGGCATAGCAAATATTCCAAATACAAGTGCAGGTACATATACTTTCCAAAGCTCAAATTTATCCCATCCAAGTTCATTTACAAATATTAATGGTGTAATCATAAAAATAATTACCATCATCCCTTTTTGCATAAATCCAGAAAAATAAATTTTTACTAATTCTTTATTTTTTAAAACTTCAGATATTTTAGCATGTTCTTCAAAATGTTCTACTTTTGGTGGATTTGGAACTTTTGCATATAATAAAACTATAGCTAAAACAGCAAGTCCAGCTGTAATATCAAATAAACTACTTACACCATATTTAGCCCCAATAGTAGGACCTACTATCATAGATATACCAAATGCAAGTGCAATAAATTGTCCCATTCTAGCAAAAACTTTACCTCTTGTTTCTTCTGTAGCTAAATCATTTAAATATGCTAAAACAACACCTCCAATAGCCCCAGCACCTTGAAGTAATCTACCAAAAATAAGTGTATAAATATTATCACTTACAGCACATACAATACTTCCTAAAGCTAAAATTAAAAGCCCAAAAGCTAAAATATGTTTTCTTCCATATTTATCACTCATTTTCCCAAAAATTACTTGCAAAAACATTTGTGAAAGTGCATAAGCCCCAAGTGCAATCCCAACTGTTGTATCACTAGCACCTTGTAAATGTAATGCATAAATAGCTAAAAGAGGCATCACTATAAAAAGCCCTAAAAATCTAATAGCCATAATCAAACTAAGATATACCATCAATTCTCCTTTTTAAAATATATTTGCAATTATACGACTTTATTCTGATTTTATTATGAAAATTTTATAAATCTATAAACTTTTTTTCTCTATTTTCAAAATAGATAGCTTTCTTAAATCCTATTTTTTTAGCAATATCATATGCTTGTGAAAGATAAAAGCCTACTTGAGATGGATTGTGTGCATCACTACCAAATGTAATATTTATATTTTTATTTTTTATCATCTCTAAAAGAGTAATACTTGGATAAATTTCATTTACTTTTTTTCTAATCCCAGCCGTATTTATCTCTACTACAAGCTTATTATCAGCTATAGCTTCAATAGCATTTTTTGCTAATATTTTTATATCCTCTTTTGGTCTAAAATTAAACACTTTTATTAAATCTAAATGCCCTACTATATCAAACATCTTAGATTCTGCCATTTTTTCTACTAAAGAAAAATACTCCTTATATACATCATCTACATCTCTTTGATGCCATGTAGCTAAAAACTCAGGATTATCAAACCCCCAATTATCTAGAAAATGAATACTACCTATAAAATAATCAACATCTCTATTTAATACTCTTTTATCCACTTCAGGAGTAAAATCAACCTCATACCCTTTTAAAATTTTTATTTTAGGATATTTAAGTTTTATATTATCTATCCATTTTTCATAAATATCCATTTCATCAAAACTCATACGATATTTTGGATCATAATTCATCGGTGCATGATCACTAAATCCATATATTTTTATCCCTTTTTGTATCGCTTTTTGTATATATTCATCTATACTTCCTTGTGCATGATTACAAAGAATAGTATGGTTATGTAAATCTATCATTTATATCCTTTTTTGTTAAAACTTATGTTCTAAAAGCCTTAAAATTCTATTCTTATTTTATACTTTTTTTTATAAATTATAACAAATTCTATTTTAGAAAAAGTTTTTATGATATAATTTAGCAAAAATATGTTTTATTTTTAGGAGTGTGCCATGACACAAGAAGAATTAGATGCCTTAATGAATGGAGATGTAGATTTAGATGCACTAGAAGAAGAAACTACTACAGATGATTCAACAAATACAGATGAAAATACACCAGAAGATATAGGACCACTAGATCCAAGTAAAGATGATGCAATTTATCCACCACCAGCTACTGATGATCATAAAGTAGTGTCACAACTTGATGAAGTAACAAAAGAAAGTGAAGAAAAAGCTACTGAAATTTTAGATATTATGGATCAAATATCAAATGCAATGATGGATAATGAAGAATATTTAAATAAAGTTTTAGATTTTTTAAATGCACACAAAGAACTATTTGAAAAACTATCTACAAAATTTTCACATATAAAAATATTTGAAGAAGAAAAAGCAAAAATAGAAGAGATGATAGAACTTGTAAATCAATCTATAGAAAATTCACAAGGTGCAAGTGATAATATTATGATGGCAATGGATATTATGCAATTCCAAGATATTCATAGACAAAAAATTGAAAGAGTAATTAATATTATGAGAGAACTTCTAAAATATATGAATAAAATATTTGAAGGTAAAATTGATGATACAAAAAGAGTTTCATCAGCAAGACATATTCATGGTGATTCTACTGAAGATGTAGTAGAAGAAGATGATTTAGAAGCACTAATAGCTCAATTTGCAGGAAAAAAATAATGAATAAAGTTGAACTATTAGCCCCAGCAGGAGATTTTGAAAAATTAAAAATAGCTATAGAATATGGAGCAGATGCTTTATATGCAGGAGTTAGTCATTTTTCACTTAGATGTCATAGTGGAAAAGAGTTTGATTATGAAACATTTGCTGATGCTGTAAAATATGCACATGATAGAGGTGTAAAAATTTATGCTACAGTAAATGGATTTCCATTTAATAATCAAATAAAATTAGTTCAAAATCACATCAAAAAATTAGCTGATATTGGTGTAGATGCGATGATTATTTCTACTTTAGGTGTGATTAGAGAAGCAAAAAATTTAGCACCTGATGTAGATATTCACCTTTCAACTCAAGCAAATGCACTAAATGTGCTTGATGCAAAAGCTTATTATGAATATGGAGTAAGTAGAATCATTGCAGCTAGAGAAGCAAGTCTTAAAGATTTAAAAGAGATTAAAAATGCTGTACCTGAGCTTGAAATAGAAGCATTTGTACATGGTGCGATGTGTTTTGCTTATTCTGGAAGATGCTTAATCTCATCACTTCAATTTGGAAGAAATGCAAACAAAGGTAGTTGTGCAAATGATTGCAGATATCCATATGTAATGTATGCCGAAAATCCAGAAACAGGAACACTTCTAAAACTTGAAGAGTATGAAGATGGAACATATATTATGAATTCAAAAGATTTAAATCTTATAAAACATGTAGATGAAATTTTAGCAAGTGGTGCAGTAGATTCTATCAAAATAGAAGGTCGTACAAAAGCCCCATATTATGCTGGAGTAGTTACAAAAGCATATAGAATGGCTATTGATGATTATTATGCTGGTAAATTTGATGCAAGTAAATATGAAGATGAAATTTTAACAACTAAAAACAGAGGATTTACTGATGCATATCTTGTAAATAGACCTTATGAAAAACATGATACTCAAAATTTAATAACATCTTTAACTCATGGAAGTTATCAAGTAAGTGGTATTGTAAATGAAGATGAAGAGACTTTTATGTGTAAATATAAAACACTTCCAGGTGATGAGATAGAAATAGTACTTCCTTATGGGAAAAATATAAATGAATGTGAAAATGAGATAGGTAAAATATATAAAGATGGTGATAAATGGAAATTAAAATTAAATAAAATTATTACAGATAAAGACAAAGAATTATCAAGTGTTCATAGTGGAAACTTAAATCCTATTAAATTGCCATGTAAATTACCATATCTTACATTTCTTAGAAAAAAAGAAAACTAATGACTTTTTTTATAGTCATTAGCCGATAGTTTGAAAAGCTATGGACTAAAGACTATAAAATATATAAATTTTTAAGGAGCAAAAATGAAATTTGTATCAATAGTAATGGGAAGTAAGAGTGATTATGAAGTGATGAAGGAATGTGCAAAAACATTAGAGAGTTTTTCAGTACCATATGAACTTATCATCTCTTCAGCTCATAGAAGTCCAGAAAGAACAAAAACTTATATCAAACAAGCAGAAGAAAAAGGTGCAAAAGTATTCATAGCAGCAGCAGGAATGGCAGCACACCTTGCAGGTGCTTTAGCAGCTACAACAACTAAACCAGTTATAGGTGTACCTATGAAAGGTGGTGCGATGGATGGTATGGATGCAATGCTTTCTACTGTACAAATGCCAGCAGGTATGCCAGTAGCTACTGTAGCTTTAGGAAAAGCAGGGGCAGTAAATGCAGCATATTTAGCTATGCAAATCTTAGCATTAGATGATACAGAACTTGCTACAAAATTATATGAAGATAGAATAGCAAAAGCAAAAAAAGTAGAAACTGATTCAAACGAAATAGAGGTAATTTTATAATGCAAACATGGCTTAGTATAGAAGAATTTTCAAAATTAATAGGTAAAAGTGTAGATGAGATAAAAGCTTTATGTCAAAACAATGAGCTAAGCCATAAAATAGAAGATGATAAAATTTATATAGAAGCTAGTGAAGGTACACAAGCTTTAATCCCTATAGCACACACAGAAATTATAGAAAATCCAAAAGGTGATACTGTTTTAGAAAAAACAATATCAACTATACTAAACCTTCACGAAAGAGTATTAGAAGCAAAAGATGAAACTATAGATACTCTAAAAGGCGAAAATGATTTTCTAAAATCAACAGTAATTTCTGTACAAGAGATTTATGATGAAGATAGAAAAACAATAGAAGCTCTTCAAAGACAATTAAAATTACTTCAAGAAGAACTTGAATTTTGTAGAAGAAAATATAAACTTATGTGGGGAAAAGTAATTAAAAAGGAGGCAGATGATGAGTGATATCAAAAAAATAAAACTTCCAAAACAAAAAAGACAAAAAAGAGTAATACTTTTTACAGGTCCAGGATGTGTATGGTGTGTAAAAGCAAAAAACTTTTTTAAAAAACATAAAATTAGATTTAGAGAAATTGATGTAACAAAAGATAAAAGAGCTGCAGCTGATTGTAAAAAACACACAGGTGGTGGTGGAATTCCTGTGATTTTAATAGAAAACAGATGGATTAGTGGATTTAATGAGCCTCTTATAAAAAAAGAATTAGGTATAAAATGAATATAAAACCTGATTGTTTAGTATGTCTATATAATCAAGCCCTAAAAACAAATAAACTTCTTGGGCTTGATGATAAAACAAGTGCAAAAATTTTATTTGAAGTAGCTAAAATTTTACCCAACTATTCACTTAACTTCACACCCCCACAAATAGCAAAAGATACTTATAAATTAATAGAAGATATCACTAATAATCCTGACCCTTTAAAAAAAGCAAAAGAATTATCAATAAAAGAAGCAAAAACTTTCAAACCCACATTATATGAAGAAATAAAAAAAAGTGATGATAAATTATTAACAGCTTTAAAAATTGCAGTAGCTGGAAATGTAATAGATTTTGGAGCAAAAGAACAAATTAATCTATCAAAACTACTTGATGAAATTTTTCATACACCTTTTAAAATAGATTTTTATACAGATTTAAAAGAAAAATTAAAAACTGCTAAAAAAGTGGTGATTTTAGGTGATAACTGTGGAGAAAATATTTTTGATGTCATTTTAGCTGATACTTTAAAATCACTTTATGATATAGAACTTTTCTATTTTGTAAGAGGTAAGCCGATAATTAATGATGTAACTATTACTGAAGCAAATGAAAGTGATATGCCAAAATTTGCAAAAATTATAGATACTGGTGTACCAACTCCAGGATATGATATAAAATATGCTTCTAAAGAAAGTTTAGAAATTTTTAATACTGCTGATGTGGTAATATCAAAAGGGATGGGAAATTTTGAATCACTATTTGAAATTACAAAAAGAGAAATTTTTTATTTATTTATCGTTAAATGTAATGTTGTAGCAAATGCTGTAGGTTGTAATATTAAAGATTTGATTTTATTAAAATAAAAACAAAAAGGATTTATTAAAATCCTCCTTGTCCTGCTGAACCAGCTGCTGCAGCTGCAAAAATACCTGCAAATAAGAATAATACAACAAATAAAACTGTAATACCAATAGCTAACCATACTACCCATGAATTATATCCACCTAAATGTAGCATAGCCTCTATTCTACGTTTTTCATCTTTTTCTGTCGCTTCAATTTGTGTTTTTAAATCTTTATATTTTTTATATATAAAGTATGTTCCATATCCTCCTGTTAATACAGCCAAGATTAATGGCCCAACAATAGGAATAAATCCAGCAATTATAGATAATCCAAATAATGCTAATGCTGGTAAGTATGCTTTTCTGTATAATAAAAACCAGAAACCACCAAAAAATGCCCACCAACTCCAGTTCCAAGCAATTTTGTCCATACCATTAAAATTATATTTAGCAAAAGCTCTTTTATACCAATATAATTTATCTGGTTTTTGAACAAATGCATCTAGCATTTTTTCTTCATAATCACTACTAGTTTCATTAACACTATTTTCATTTTGTGTCTCTACCGACGACTCTTCAACTTCTGAAACCACTTGTTCCATGTTTTCATTCTGTTTTTCCATGTTTCGACTCCTTCTAAATAATCGTATTTAAATTATAACATAAATATTATTTTTATATCAAATAACTTAATGGTATAATTCCATTATAGAAATTTAAGGAGAAATAATGTTATATTTTAGTGATTTACTTTTAAAATTACAAGAATTTTGGAAAGATAAAGGGTGTAATATTGTAATGCCTTATGATATCCCAGCAGGAGCTGGTACATTTCATCCAGATACTTTACTAAAATCACTTTCAAGCAAACCTTGGAGTGTAGCTTATGTAGCACCTTCTAGAAGACCAACTGATGGAAGATATGGTGAAAATCCAAATAGACTTGGTGCTTATTATCAATTTCAAGTACTAATCAAACCAAGTCCAGATAATATCCAAGAGATGTATTTAGAAAGTTTAGAATATCTTGGACTTGATACAAAAAAACACGATATTAGATTTGTAGAAGATAACTGGGAATCACCAACTCTAGGTGCTTGGGGACTTGGATGGGAAGTTTGGCTTGATGGGATGGAAGTTACTCAATTTACATATTTTCAACAAGTTGGTGGGCTTAAATGTGATCCAGTTGCAGTAGAAATCACTTATGGAACTGAAAGACTTGCTATGTATCTTCAAGGTGTAGAAGATGTATATGATATTAAATGGAGTGAGCATACTACTTATGGTGATATGTTTAAAGATAGAGAGTATCAATTTTCAAAATATAACTTTGAAGTAGCAGATGTAGAGATGCTATTTAAATGGTTTGATGATGCAAGTAATGAAGCAAAAAGATGTATAAATGAAAAAATAGTATATCCTGCATATGATTATGTAATGTTAGCTTCTCATGTATTTAATACTTTAGATGCAAGAAAAGCAATATCAGTTACAGAAAGACAAAATTACATATTAAAAATAAGAGAATTATCAAAAGCTTGTGCAGAACTTTATAAAGAATTAGAAAATAACAACTAATTCTTTTCTTTTTTTGTATAATTAAATAAAAAAAGAGATAAAAATGAATAAAAATGAACAAATGAAACACTACTATCAAAGATGTGATGAACTACTCCTTAAAGAAAATCTAAAAAACTTATTACACACTGCAAAACAAGAGATTGAAGAAATTGAAATTTCACAAATAGATCTAGAAAATATGATTTTAATAGATGTAAGAGAAGAAGATGAATTTGCTAGTGGAGTAATTCCAGCAAAAACTGTCTTAACAATCCCAAGAGGAAAAATAGAATTTGTAGCAAATGATAAAATAGCTCCATTAAGTAATAAAGATATAGTTTGTTATTGTCTAAAAGGTGCTAGAGGATTACTTGCTGCTAAAGCATTAAATGATTTAGGAATAAAAGCTAAAAATTTAAAAGGTGGAATTGAAGCTTGGGTAAAAGAAGGTAAAACTATTAAAAATTATTTAGGTGAATTTATATTAAAAGGATAAAAATGAAAATAAAAAAGATTTATAAATTTTTAAATGAACTAAGTCCATTTGAATTACAAGAAAGCTGGGATAATAGTGGTTTATTAGTAGGAGATATGGATAATAAAATCAAAAAAATCTATGTTTCACTTGATTTAGATTTAGAATTAGTTGAAAAAATAGAAGAAAATTCACTAATAATCACACATCATCCATTAATTTTTAAACCATTAAAAACTTTAGTACCTATTAGTTATTCACAAAAAATAGCTATTAAACTAATCCAAAAAAATATAAATTTAATCTCAATGCATACAAATTTTGATAAAACACATCTAAATAAATATGTAATGAAAAAAGTGCTTGGATTTGAATATGAAAAGAGTGATGATTTTATTTTAACTGCAAAAATTGATATGGAATTTGATAAATTTGTAAATCATATAAAAAAATCTCTTAATGTAGATAGTTTAAATGTAGTAAAATGTCATGATAAAATAACTTCATTTAGCTTAACTACGGGAAGTGGCATGAGTTTATTACCATCAATTAAAAGCGATTGTTTTTTAACTGGAGATATTAAATATCACGAAGCTATGGAAGCAAAAGCTAGAAATATAAGCTTAATAGATATAACTCATTATGAAAGTGAAAAATATTTTTGTAAAGCTTTAAAAGAAGAGTTGAATGAATTTGAAAACTTTGTTATAATTCAGAATTCAAAAAACCCATTCAAAAGGCTATAAAAAATGAACAAATACCTTAAACAATTAGTAGAATTAAATAAATATGATAAAAAACTAGCTGAGTTAGTACCTTTAGAAGTAAATATTAAAAAACCTTTAACAACACTTAAAACAAAAGTAAAAAATTTAACTACAAAACTTGAAAAACTTGAAGAAGAGATTAAAAATTTAATCCTTAAAAAAAGTAAAAATGAATTATTAATTTCTGAATTAAAAGAAAAATTAAATCATATTGCTGAAAAAACAGCTAAAGTTAAAACAGCTAAAGAAGCAAAAGCTTTAACTTTAGAAGAAGAACTAGCAAAAGAACAAATTGAATCAGCAAATGAAGAGATTGATAAATTTGAAAATATGGTAGAAACAAAAAAAGAAGAAAAAGAAGAAATCAAAAAAGAGATTGAGCAACTTGAAGCTGAAATTATTATTGTTCAAACAGAAATTCAATCAAAACTTGATATTCTAGAAGACCAAAAACAAGCTATTTTTGAAAGCAGAGATAAATTAATAAAAGAGATGGATCAAAATATTTATAAATTTTATGAAAAAATCAAAAAATGGGCAGGAAACACTGCAGTATCTCCAGTAAAAAAACAAGCTTGTATGGGTTGCTTTATGAAAATTAATGAAAAAACATATGCTGATGTAATAAAAGCAGAAGAGATTGTAACTTGTCCACATTGTGGAAGAGTTTTATATATAGAAAACGAAGAAACAGAATAAGGTAATTGGGTGAACATAATATATTATATTTTCACCCTACTTCTATACCTAATATCTATCCCTTTTTTAATATTATTATCATTCAAATCAAAATATAGACTCTCAATTCCAGCTAGATTTTTTTTATTAAAAAATCCTCCATTTACAAAAAAATTACACCATTTTCACAGCTGTAGTTTAGGTGAAACTAAAGCACTAAAACCAATAATAGAAAAATTTGATGAAATAAATTTAAGTGTAATTACAAATACTGGTTACGAAGAAGCAAAAAAATATAAAAATGCAAATGTTAGATTTTTACCATTTGAAATATTTATCCCTTTTTGGCTAAAACCTTGTAAAAGTTTAGTAGTAGTAGAAGCAGAACTTTGGCTTATGCTTTTTTATATAGCAAAAAAAAGATGCAATAAAACTATTCTTATAAATGCTAGAATAAGTGATAGAAGCTACCCTAAATATATGAAATTCAAATGGTTTTATTCACATCTTTTTAAATATATAGATACAATTTTTGCACAAAGTGAAATAGATAAAAACCGTTTAATTAAGCTTGGTGCAAAAAATGTAAAAGTAGCTGGAAATATTAAAAGTGTAGTAGATTATAAAATCACTAAAAACTATAAAAAGCCAAATAAAACTCTTATAGTAGCTGGTAGTACTCACTTAGGAGAAGAAGAGATAATATTACAAGCATTCAAAGAAACAAATAATTCATCACTTATCATTGTTCCTCGTCATCCTGAAAGATTTGATGAAGTTTATAAAATTATTCAAAATTTTGCTACTAAATATAATTATAGTTATGGAAAAATAGAAGATGGATTGGATAAAGATATTATATTAGTAGATAAAATGGGTGAATTAATTAATTTATATGCAATCGCTGATATAGTACTTTTAGGTGGAAGTTTTGTAGATAATGTAGGAGGACATAATCCTCTTGAAGTAGCTTATTTTAATAAAATATTAATTTCAGGAAAATATATTTTTAATCAAAAAGCTTTATTTGATATGGTAGAAAATAGCTATATTATCGATACACACGATATAGCAAAATATTTAAATAAAAATTTAGAAAAAAGTTATATAAAAAACAAAGGAAATATTGATATAATCATAAAGGAAATAGATGTTTAAAATAGATGATGGTTATGTTACTTTCAAAGTAAAAGCAGCACCAAATTCATCTATAAATAAAATAGCTGGAATTTATGCAGATGCTATAAAAATAAATATAAAAGCACCAGCAGTTGAAGGTGCAGCAAATAAAGAACTTATAAAGTTTTTATCTAAAAAATTTAAAGTTCCAAAATCAACTATTTTAATTAAAGGGGAAACAAGTAAACAAAAATTTATTAGTTTACCCTTAAATGAGAAGGTTGAAAGTTTTATAAAGGAATTTAGTTGAAAATTGAAAAAAAGATACTTTTTTATATCTTTTTAGTACCTATTATGGGTCTAATGATAGGTATTATTGGTGGTATATATTTAATGAATTATTCAAATACCTTATCTATACAAGAAGGTAAAAAATTTTTAGAACAAAGAGAAATTAAACTACAAAAAGAAAAATTAAAAACTATAGTACATGCAGCTATTAATATAATAAAAACTAATTCTAACAATATACATATTATAAATAAAATCTGTTCAAATAAAAAAGATGTTTATATTTTTATCTATAAAGTAAATAATATAAATGGTGGTAAAAATTTTGCTACTATGTTATTAAATCCTAATAGACCTGATTTAGTAGGAAAACAAATAGATGATGATTATACAGATATTAAAGGTTTTGCTTTTAGAAAAGAGATGTTAAAACAAATAAGACAAAAAGGTGAAGCTTTTGTAACTTATTATTATAAAAAACCAAATGCTAATAAAATTATTCAAAAAATTTCATATTTTAAATACTATAAACCATTAAATATCATTATAGCAAGTGGTGTATATTTAGATGACATTTCAAATATAATTTCTCATTATGAAAATCATTTACATAAAGTAAATTATAATATTATTCAAAAATTTCTTATTATTAGTGCATTTGTATTTTTATTTACAATATTTTTTACATTTATCATATCTAAATATATTTTAAAAGAGTTTAAAAAATATAGAAACACTATTTTATTAAATGAAAAAAAATTAAGATATAAACTATACTTAGATGAATTAACTAAACTAAAAAGTAGAAAAGCTTTAGTTGAAGATATAGAAAAAGAAAAATTTAAATGTTTAGTATTAATAGATATTGATAATTTTAGAAATGTTAATCAATTTTATGGAGCAGATGTAGGTGATAAATACTTAATCAAATTTGGTGAATTACTAAAACAATTTAAAAAAGAGATAAAAGAATCTATGATTTTATATAGAATAGGAAGTGATGAATTTGTATTAGGTATTATAAATTCTAATTATGAAAAAGCTAATAATATTATCCAAAAATTACATACATTTTTAAATACACATAAAATAGAGATAGAAAATGAATTTTTTGATTGTGATGCAACTATTGTATTTAGTAATTTTCCTGAGCCTTTAAAAAAATCATTATTAGCCTTAACTGAAGCAAAAAACACAAATAAATCTATTTTACATTATAAAGATATTTCAGCTAAACAAAAAGAAAAAGAGTTTTTAGAAACAAAAAAAATGTTAAAAACAGCTATAAAAAAAGAGCAAATTATTCCTTATGCACAACCTATTGTAAATAGTAATAAAGAGATTATAAAATATGAACTATTAATGAGAATTGTAACTGAAGATAAGGTTATTCCACCTTATTTCTTAGAAGATGCAAAAAGAGCAAAACTATACCCACAATTATCATCAATAATGATAGATAAATGTTTTGAATTTATAGAAAACACAGATGTTTTATGTTCTATAAATATAGATATGCTAGACTTAATAGATGATAATATTATAAATAAATTAAGAACTTATACAAAAAAAATACAAAAACCAGTAGTTTTTGAAATACTTGAGAGTGAATCATTTAAAAACTACGATATTATCAAACAATTTATAGAAGAGTTTAGACAATATGGTGTGTTATTTGCGATAGATGATTTTGGAAGTGGTTATAGTAATTATAATGAAATAATAGCATTAAAACCAGACTATTTAAAAATAGATGGTAGTTTAATAAAAAATATCACAATATCAAAAGAAAATCTTATTATTATAGATAGTATTTTATTTATTACAAATATGATAAATATTAAAACAACTGCAGAATTTGTAGAAAATGAAGCAATATTTAATAAATTAAAAGCCCTTGGAGTAAATGAATTCCAAGGGTATTATTTTGATAAGCCAAAACCTTTAGATGAGTTTAAATAAAAATATTATCTATAAGTCTTGTATTTCCTACAAAACCAGCTATTAAAATAATACTATTTTTTTCTTCTATTTTTTCTATAAAATTAAACTCTCTATCTACAAAGGCAATATATTGAAGTTTATCTATTTCAATTACTTTCATCATCTCTTTTTTTATTTTTTCACAATCTTTTTCATTTACACTAAGTTTTGCTGCTAATTTAAGTGCTTTTGATATAGATAAGGCTCTTTTTTTCTCATCTTCACTAAGATATACATTTCTACTACTCATTGCTAAGCCAGACTTTTCACGAATAGTCTCACCTTCAACTATTTCAATATCTAAAAATAGATTTTTTACCATTTGTTTAATTAGGGCTAATTGTTGAGCATCTTTTTTACCAAAATATGCACGAGTTGGTTTAACAATATTAAAAAGTTTAAGCACTATTTGAAGCACACCATCAAAATGCCCTGGACGAAAATGCCCTTCTAAGATATATCCTTTAATTTTTGGTGCTTTTATCAATACCTCATCATTATCATTATACATATCTTCAATATTTGGAGCAAAAATATAATCAACTCCTGCTAACTCACAAATCTTAGCATCAGCTTCAAATTTTTTAGGATACTTATCCAAATCCTCACCTGCTAAAAATTGAGTGGGATTTACAAAAATTGAAACTACTACAGTTTTATTTTCAACTCTTGCTTTTTTTATTAAAGATAAATGACCTTCGTGTAAAGCACCCATAGTAGGAACAAAACCAACTTCTTTATTTTTAAGTTCTTTTTGCAATTCATAAGGATTAGTTATTATTTTCATTTAAGTCCTTTTTATGTTAAAATTATATATATGATTATACTAAAAAAAGGAAAACAATGGATAGTTATGAATATTCAGAACTTATAAAAGATTTAGAAAATAAACTAGATAATATCTCAAAAATTATAAATCCAGCTGAACTAGAAAAAAGATTAGCTGAAATCAGTGAATTAGAAAATGATGCAGATTTTTGGAATGACCCAAAAAATGTAGCAAAAATTCAAAAAGAAAAAAATATTTTAAATAGAAAACTTAAAAAATATAAAGAAGCAACACAAGCACTTAATGATAATAAAGATATGTATGAATTAGCTTCTTTAGAAGAAGATGAAGACACTTTAAATGAAGTTTTTAATGAACTTCCTTCTTTACACGAAAAAATAAAAGCACTTGAAATTGAAGTGATGCTAAGTGGTGAACATGATGCAAATAATGCAATCGTATCAATCCACCCTGGAGCTGGTGGTACAGAAAGTCATGATTGGGCTTCAATTCTTTATAGAATGTATCTAAGATTTGCAGAAAAAAGAGGATGGAAAGTTGAAACTTTAGATTATCAAGATGGAGATGAAGCTGGTATTAAAGATGTTTCATTTATTGTAAAAGGTGAAAATGCTTATGGATATTTAAAAGCAGAAAATGGTATTCATAGACTTGTAAGAGTATCACCTTTTGATAGTGCTGGTCGTCGTCATACATCATTTGCATCAGTTCAAGTATCACCTGAGATTGATGATGATATTGATATTGTAATAGAAGATAAAGATATTAGAATTGATACTTATCGTGCAAGTGGTGCAGGTGGACAACATATTAATAAAACTGAAAGTGCAGTTAGAATTACTCACCTTCCTACAAATATTGTAGTTCAATGTCAAAATGGAAGAAGCCAACACCAAAATAAAGATACAGCTTTTAAAATGTTAAAATCAAAACTTTATGAGCTTGAGCTTGAAAAAAGAAAAGCTGAAGAAGAAGGAAAAGAAAAATCTGAAATTGGATGGGGACATCAAAT
>Ga0256843_1001357_pt1 | contig 19412 bp, 23 predicted proteins | sample AlvinellametaG_FD_191572 | JGI IMG/M metagenome (GOLD analysis project Ga0256843, IMG submission 191572) | Pompeii worm associated microbial communities from hydrothermal vent at the East Pacific Rise, Pacific Ocean - Alvinella | ecosystem: Host-associated > Annelida > Integument > Unclassified ... | reverse complement strand
GGATATCAGAGAGTTTTTTTTCACCACCTTGGAGTCTTTTTTCCAAAATGGTTTCAATGCTAGAGAGATCTAGCAGTTGCATCATTATGCTTCATGTGTGGCATGAAGAGATGCTTTGACAAATGCCAAGATAGAAGCATTTGGAGATTGAAGTCGTGAAGTAAATTCCGGATGGAACTGTACACCTAAGAACCATGGATGATCTTTTACTTCCACAGCTTCTATCAGACCATTACTTTCACCTGTTACGATCATTCCTGCTTCTTCAAGAGCTTCTCTGAACTCAGGGTTAGCTTCATAGCGGTGGCGGTGTCTCTCGTAAATTGTTTTTGCACCGTTATACGCTTGTTGTAAGAGTGAACCATCTTTTGTATCACATGGGTATTCGCCAAGGCGAAGTGTACCACCCATAGGGCTAGTATGTGTTCGAAGTTGTTTTTGTCCACTGTTGTCTATAAAGTTCTCTATCAGATAAATCATAGGATATTTTGTGTTTTCATCGAACTCTATTGAGTTGGCTCCTTCATATCCAAGGACGTTTCTTGCATACTCTACAAGGGTGAGTTGCATCCCAAGGCAGATACCAAGGTATGGGATTTTGTTTTCTCTGGCATATCGGATCGCCTCGATCTTTCCTTCAACTCCACGGCTTCCAAATCCACCGGCAACCAAGATACCATCACAGTCTCCAAGGAGAGCTTCAGCACCTCGCTCTTCTATCTCCTCGCTATCGACCCAGCAGATCTCCACACGGCTATCTAAATGTGCTCCAGAGTGGATAAGTGCTTCAGTAAGGGATTTATAGCTCTCTTTGAGTGCAAGGTATTTCCCTACAAAACCGATAACGACACGCTCTTTTGGTTGAACGATCTTTTTAACCAAGCTATCCCACTCACTCATATTTGGGCTTAGTTCACCAAGCTCAAGCTCTTTTGCGATCGGTTTAAGGATATTTTGGCGTAAGAAGCTCATCGGTACATCATAGATTGTTTGTGCATCAAGTGCTTCAACAACACTATCAGGGCTTACATCGCAGCTCATTGCTAATTTTTTCTTAAAAGTTTTTGGTAAAGCAGTTTCACTTCTGGCGATGATCATTTGTGGAGTGATCCCTATACGACGAAGTTCTTGGACTGAGTGTTGGGTCGGTTTTGATTTGAGCTCTCCTGCAGCTTTGATGAAAGGGATAAGTGTTACATGTACAAAAAACGTCCCTGCAACTTCATCGTCGTGTTTCATTTGACGGATCGCTTCCATAAAAGGTAGCCCTTCGATATCTCCTACTGTTCCTCCAAGTTCAACGACAAGTACATCTTTGCCTTCACCTGCAGCTTTGATACGATCAACGATCTCTCCAACTATATGAGGAATCACCTGGATCGTTTGACCAAGATACCCTCCAGCACGTTCTCGCTCTATAACACTTGAGTATACTTGACCTGTTGTAAAGTTAGAGGTTTTTAAAAAAGAGGTGTTTAGAAATCTTTCATAGTTTCCTATATCAAGATCTGTTTCAGCCCCATCCTTTGTAACAAAAACCTCTCCGTGTTCTAGTGGACTCATTGTTCCAGGATCGACGTTGATATAAGGATCGATTTTTAACATACCAACACTTAACCCTGAATGTTTTAAAAGTGTTCCGATACTTGCTGCTGTTATCCCTTTTCCTAAAGAACTTAAAACTCCACCGGTTACGAAGATGTATTTTGTCATATTTGCTCCACTCAAATGTTTGATTGTGAAATTTTACTCTAAACTCACTTATAAAGAGTTTTAAATAAAAATTATTTCCTCTTACCTAAATATAAGAAAGTTTATACTACACTACTGCGATGAAACAAAGTTCTATAAAAGCGAAGAAAAAATTTGGTCAAAATTTCCTACAAGATCAAACTGTTTTAACTAAGATCATCGAATCGATGCCCAAAAACGATCATATCGTTGTTGAGATTGGGCCTGGATTAGGTGATTTAACTAAGTATTTAGTTAATGTCAAAAGTGTAGAAGCTTTTGAGGTAGATACCGAACTGTGTGTATTGTTACAAGAAAAGTTTAAAACGGAGTTAGATACCAAGCGGCTCCAACTCCATTGTGGAGATGTTTTGGAAGCTTGGCAGAGTGAGCTTTGTAAGAAAGAGTACGATCTAGTGGCGAATTTGCCTTACTATATCGCGACAAATATCATCTTAAAAGCCCTCGCAGATAAGAATTGTAAAAACATTCTTGTAATGGTACAGCTTGAAGTGGCACAGAAATTTTGTGCAAAGCCCGGTGAAAAAGAGTTTGGAAGTTTAAGTGTTATAGCCCAAAGTGTGGCTACATGTAAGATAACACAAATTGTCCCTCCGGAGTCTTTTGATCCGATGCCAAAGGTTGATTCTGCTGTGATGTTATTGCAAAAGCATACAAACAGAACAGATGATGGTTTTGAAAAGTTTTTACGTGTTTGTTTTACACAACCTCGAAAAACTTTACTCAAGAATCTTTCTGCGGTCTATGACAAACCAACACTTCAAGAGATCTTTTCCACATTAGGTTTTGCTTTAAATATACGACCTCACCAACTTTCTACCAATGACTATCACCAACTCTATACGCTTTTAACGAAGTAAATTACAAGGAGAGTTTGGATGGCAGAAGAACAAAAAAGTGCTGCACCGCAGCAAAATAGTGATGCAAATAAAAATGCACAAAGAAAACCGTATAATAATAACAAACGAAACAATAACAGACAAAATAACAAAAACAATAATCAAAACAGAAACAATCAAAAAAGAAGAAGACGCTCTCATAATGCTCCGACTGATGAGGTTTTAAAAAATTTCGTTGATAAAAACCATGAAATACAAAAACAAAGATTAAACCCACATTATAAGCTTAATCTTGATTCTAAAGCAAAGATTCGTATCACTCCACTTGGTGGACTTGGTGAGATCGGTGGGAATATCACTGTCTTTGAAACTGAAAATGAAGCGATCGTTGTTGATGTGGGGATGAGTTTCCCTGATGAAGAGATGCATGGGGTTGATATATTAGTACCTGATTTTAGCTATCTTAAGCAAATAAAACAAAAGATCGTTGCTATTGTGATAACTCACGCTCATGAAGACCATATAGGTGCAGTTCCGTATCTTTTTAAAGAGATGCAGTTTCCTATCTATGGAACACCACTTCCATTAGCAATGATAGGGAATAAGTTCGATGAACATCATATGAAAGACTTTAGACGCTATTTTGAACCAGTTGAAAAACGAAAAGTGTATAAGATAGGGAATGATTTTGAGATAGAATGGATCCATATGACACACTCTATCATCGATGCATCATCACTTGCTATTACTACTGAAGCTGGAACGATCATCCATACTGGAGATTTTAAGATAGATCATACCCCAGTTGATGGATATCCAGCAGACTTACACCGTTTAGCACATTATGGTGAAAAAGGTGTTTTATGTATGCTTAGTGACTCGACAAACTCATATAACTGGGATCCAACACCAAGTGAAACATCTGTTGGACCGGCATTGGAGAGAGTTTTTGCTAAAGCAGAAGGAAGAGTGATCCTTTCAACTTTTAGCTCAAATATCCATCGTGTTTATCAAGCGATCCAACAGGGGATTAAGCAAGGTAGAAAAGTATGTGTGATCGGGCGAAGTATGGAGAGAAACCTTGAAGTTGCGATGCAGTATGATTATATAAGGCTTCCTAAAAATGTTTTTATTGATCCAGAAGAGGTTAATATGCTCAGTGATAAAGAAGTGCTGATCGTAACTACTGGGAGCCAAGGGGAGCCAAGTTCAGCTCTTTTTAGAATGGCGATAGGAGAACATAGACATATCAAGATCAAACCAACTGACCTTATAGTGTTAAGTTCACGTGCGATCCCTGGAAATGAGGCAAGTATCTCTCAGATGCTCAATTATCTTCAAAGATGTGGAGCAAAAGTAGAGAATTCAAGAGATATTCATGTTTCAGGACATGCTTCGATCATAGAACAACAGCTGATGCTTCGCCTTGTTAATCCTAAGTTCTTTCTCCCTGTGCATGGGGAATATAACCACATTATGCGTCATAAAGAAACAGCAGTTGGTTGTGGCGTACCAGAGAGAAATATCTATCTCATGACTGATGGTGAGTCTATAGAAGTAACACCAAAATATATGAGAAAAGTAAAATCTGTACGTGTTGGTAAAACTTATATCGATAACCAAAATAACAATGAGATCGAAGATGATATCGTTATCGATAGACAAAAATTGGCAACTGATGGTGTTGTTATCATCGTTGCGCAAGTATCTCAAGAAGATGCAAAAATGTTAGATAAACCGCGTGTAACATCTTTTGGTTTGGTTGCAGATAAGCAAGATAGAGCATTCGCAAAAGAGATTGAAGGGATCATTGAACAGTTCTTGTTGCATATGAAAGAGGGGCTTATCCTCAACCATAAAGCATTTGAAGCAGAGTTACGACAAGTAGTTCGCAAACATATCTTTAGAAGATTGAAAAAATACCCACTAATCGTTCCAAATATCTTTTTTCGTTAATCTTTAAACGGGAGATCCATTTTTATGGTTCTCTCTATCCTTATTCAATCATGACCATAGGAATATTTTGCTATAATTGTACCTACAGTATTTTCGAGGATTTTAGATGAAAAAAAGAATTATAACCGGTTTTGCATTACTAGCGTTAGTTATTATTATAGGTTTGATAGATAGCCCTTTTTTAATGTGGCTTTTCTTTGGTTTAGTGTATATCATAGCTTTTAAAGAAGCGATGAAACTTTATGGTTTAGAGGATAAAAAATTACCTATCTATGCTGCTGTTTTATGGTGTATCGCACTTATCTACCCTTATGGAGATGATCTTTTTATCTTAGCTGGTGTTGCTTATGCAGGAGCAATAGCTTACAATAAAGAGCTTACATGGAAAAAGTTTTATCCGTTTATCTATCCAACAGCAGGAATGCTTTTTATTCTAACACTTTACAGAGAATATGGGGTGGAGAGTTTGTTTTGGCTTTTAGCAGTTGTAGCACTGAGTGATGTAGGTGCATTTGCAGTTGGAAAGAGTATAGGAAAAACAAAATTTTGCGAGACAAGTCCTAACAAAACGATGGAAGGAGTTGTTGGAGGAATTGCAGTTGCAACAGTAGGTGGAGCGATGCTTTCTTTAAGTGTTATAGATCTTTTTTCATCTTTTATAATCTCATTTGCAGTTTCTGTTGCTTCTATCTTTGGTGATTTATATGAATCAAAACTAAAACGAGAAGCTGGAGTAAAAGATAGTGGAGATATTCTTCCAGGGCATGGCGGTGTGTTAGATAGGATAGATGGGTATCTTTTTGGTGCGGTTGTGATGCTTATCTTACTTCGTGGACTTGTGTAAAATGAGTTTACATGTAAACTTTTTTTCGGATTTGTTTTAGATGATACTCCTTGGATCAACAGGCTCTATCGGGGTAAATACTTTAGCAATAGCCAAAAAATTTAATTTACATGTAGAAGTTTTGGTTGCCGGAACAAATATAGAGCTTTTAAATAAACAGATCAAGCAACATAACCCCAAAGTTGTCGTAGTTGCAAAAAGTGAAGATATTCCAAAAGTAGATCATTTAGATGTAAAAAGTGGACAAGAGGCTATCTTGGAAGTGATCGAAGAAGCCAAAAGTGAAGTAGTAGTTAATGCGCTTGTAGGATTTTTAGGACTTCGTCCAACCCTTAAAGCGATAGAGTGTGGGAAAAAAGTAGCTTTGGCAAACAAAGAAAGCCTTGTTGCAGGTGGTGCATTTGTCGATACTTCTAAGATCACCCCTATAGATAGTGAGCATTTTGGGTTGTGGTACTTGCTTCAAGACAAAGAGATAGACTCGATGACGATCACAGCAAGTGGAGGTGCATTTCGCAACTGGGAACTCTCACGCCTACAATACGCTACCCTTGCAGATACCCAAAAACATCCAAACTGGTCGATGGGACAGAAGATTACGATCGACAGTGCCACGATGGTCAATAAAATGTTTGAGCTTTTAGAAGCCAGATGGCTCTTTGGCAAGGGGAATTATGATGCGATCATTGAGACAAAGTCGATTATCCATGCACTTGTTAATTTTAAAGATGGAAGTACAACTGCACACATAGCTCATGCCAATATGCAACTCCCTATAGCGTATGCTCTTTTGGGTCGAGTTGATACTCCTGTACTTCAAAAAGTTGATCTTGTAGAGCTTGGTTCTTTGGAGTTTCGATCGATCGAAAAAGAGCGATACCCTATCTGGGAGATCAAAGAGGAGATCTTGAAAAATCCTCATTTGGGTGTTGTGATCAATGCGGCAAATGAAGTAGCTATCGAGAGGTTTATTGCTAAAGAGATAGGATTTTTGGATATTTCAAAAACGATCATAAAAACATTTGAGAAGTATTTACATATAAAGTTTGATTCGATCGATGATGTATTTGCTATAGATAAAGAGATAAGGCAAAAGATATGAAACTTCTTTTAAGTATAGAAAGCAGTTGTGATGACAGCTCTTTGGCACTGACTGATGTAGATACCCTAAAGCTTGTTTTTCATAAAAAGATATCTCAAGAGATAGAACATAGTGAGTACGGAGGCGTTGTCCCTGAACTTGCCGCGAGACTACACGCCGAAGCACTTCCTAAGATATTAGAAGAATGTAAGCCTTATTTTGATGATATTGTAGCAGTAGCTGTTACAGCGACTCCAGGACTCGCCGTTACTCTTGTTGAGGGTGTTGTGATGGCAAAGGCAGTGAGTATCGCTTTGAATGTGCCTTTGATAGAGATAAACCATCTTGTCGGACATATCTATTCGCTCTTTATTGAAAAAGAGGCTGTGTTGCCACTAACGGTTTTGTTAGTGAGTGGCGGACATACACAGGTGATGGAAGTGAAAAATTTTGATGATATCACAACCGTTGCCAAAACGATGGATGATAGCTTTGGTGAAAGTTTTGATAAAGTTGCCAAAATGATGGATCTTGGTTATCCGGGTGGTCCTGTTATAGAGCAGTTGGCCAAAGAGGGGGATAGAACAAAGTATAACTATACCGTTCCTCTTTCTCAATCCCCAAAGATCGCTTTTAGCTACTCAGGGCTTAAAAATGCGGTTCGTCTTTCTTTAGAAGATGCTACAAAAGAGGACTATAAGGATATAGCAGCAAGTTTTGAACATATAGCAGTGAAGCATCTTATCCAAAAACTCAAAAAATATTTCAAACAACACCCTCCAAAAACCTTTGCGATCGTTGGGGGGGCAAGTGCTAATCTTTATCTAAGGGAACAAATAGAAGAGCTTTTAAAGCCATATGGAGCAAAACTACTTTTGAGTGAGTTGAAATATTGTAGTGATAATGCCGCAATGATAGGAAGAATAGGGGTAGAACTTTATAGAACACGAAGCTATACAGCACTGAGTGATCTACAAACTGCACCTAAAAGTTCTCTTTAAACTTAATTATATCTTAATTAAAATAAACTTAAATTAGTTAAAGAGAAAAATTATCCTAATTAAACTATACTTACACAACTAAAAAATAAAAACAAACTAAAAGGAGCCAAAATGGCAACTACAAAATTAAAAGGTAATGAAGTTAACTTAGCAGGTAACGAAGTAAATGTTGGAGATAAAGCTCCAGAAGTAACAGTAGTAAACAGCGATGGTCTTGCTGACAAAGTTGTTGGTGGTGCTCAAGGTAAAAAACAACTTATCGTTGTTGTTCCTTCACTAGACACTCCAGTATGTGCTACTGAAACAAGACAATTCAACGCTAAAGCTGCTGAGCTTGATAATGTTGATGTAACTGTTGTATCTATGGACCTTCCATTTGCAGCTGGAAGATTCTGTTCAACTGAAGGGATCGATAACTTAACTGTTGCATCTGACTTTAGAAACAAAGATTTTGCTAATGCATACGGTGTTTTAATCGCTGATGGTCCACTTGCTGGTGTAACTGCAAGAGCAATCTTCGTAGTAGATGAAAATGGTGTTATCACTTATAAAGAGATCGTTCCAGAGATCACTGAAGAGCCTAACTACGATGCAGCTTTAGAAGCAGCAAAAAAATAATTTCTTTTTAGAAGTTTCTCTCTCCTAAAAACGGCTTTTGCCGTTTTTTCTCCTACTAACATTTCTCTAACTCTTTTTTGATATAATACTGCAATTTTTAATGATGGAGTATATTATATGAAAAAATTATATCTTTCTTTTGCTGTGATTTCTTCTTTAGTGATGAATTTAAATGCTGATTTTTTGAGGATAGAAGCAGGTGCTGGATCATGGATGCAAAAAGGAAGTGGGAGTGCCTATTATAAAGAAGATTCAGATATAACAGACTTTACTGGTATATATACGACTGATGGTAATGATCAAGATGAATTTTATTTTTGGGCTTTGTTAAAACATCCTATTCCTATTATCCCAAATGCAAGGGTAGAGTTTGTAACACTTACTGATGAAGGAAAGTCAACCGGTTCTATAGCAGGTTTTGAATCTTTTGTAAAAGCACCGACTACGATAGATATGAAACAGATAGACCTTATACCGTATTATAATATTTTAGATAATACGATGTGGATCACACTTGACCTTGGAATCGACCTGAAATATGTTATGACTGATTCAACTATTAGTGGTTTAGTTCCATCAAATCCTTTTTTTAATCCTTCATATAGCGAATCAGATAATTTTTGGATACCACTTATATATGTACGAGGAAGAGTACAGGTCCCAGATACAGGACTTGGATTTGAAAGTGATATCAAGTATATAACTGATGGTGATTCTACGATCTATGATATCCGTATCAAAGCAGATTATACATTTGATATTTTTCCTGTAGTTCAGCCTGGTCTTGAAGTGGGATATCGTATCCAAAAATATGATATTGATAGTGATGATGTAATATCAAATATTGATTATAGTGGTCTATATATTGGAGCGATGTTAAAGTTCTAAATTTTGATCTAAAATGATGATCTCTAATTCAAGTAGAATTTGAAATTTTTCAAAAACTTTTTTTCTTGCTTCTTTTATCAATGTGATGGCATCGTTGTAGGTGCCATCTCCATAATTAACTAAAAAATTGGCATGTATCTCACTCCAGCCCATATTTCCTACTCTTTTACCTTTTAATCCCACTGCATCGATCAGTCGTCCGGCATAGTCATTTGGAGGGTTTTTAAAACAACTTCCAGCACTTGGCTGTTTTGGTTGGTTTGAACGCATCTTATGAAATTTCTCAACTAGATTATGATCAAATCCTTGTGTTACTTTAAATGAGGTTGAAAGTATAGGTGAATCTATATGAGTGTATCTATACCCATAATCGATCTCTTTTTTAAGATATTTACCTTTACATGTAGAGATATCTAAAAGATTATTAAAGATCTCATATTCTTTCAATCCAGCATTCATTTTAACTAACCCACCAAGTTTTCCAGGTAGATGGGATAAAAACTCAAATCCTCCGATATCGTGTTTTTTACAAAAGCTTACTATCTTTCCACTTGGAGTCGCTCCACCAATAGTAAGGATATTGTTATTAAGATGGATAAAATCATATTTTTTAGAAAGCATAAAGAGTGCTGGAGGATTATTACCGATGAGGATATTGCTACAACTTCCTATAATGTAGCTATTTTTTGGTATCTCACTACATTTATCGATAAGTGTAATAGGAACAGGTGAGCCTATCTTTATGGAAGAATACCTTGAAAAATCGATTATTTTTGTTGTCATTCTATAAAAGTTGGTATAAGATTAAATACATTGGTAGAAAAGTCAATGATTTCATTGAGCATCCAAGGCATAGTAAAGATGATCACAATCACTACACCTACGATCTTAGGGATGAAACTTAGTGTCATCTCATTGATCTGGGTTGTTGCTTGAAAGATTGATACTGCCAAACCAAGAAGCATCCCAACAAGTAAACCTGGAAGGGCGAGCATAAGTGCCATTTTAAAAGTTTCTACTCCAAGTGAAACAAGTTTGGCTTCCATTTTAACTAAACCTCTGTTCTTTATATTCAAGTGGGATCATATAATCTTGTGTTTTGATAGCTTTATCAAAAAATTCTGCTTTATATCCTATCTCATAGAGCTTATCAAGTGCTTTTATCTGGATATCACTCAAACTAATACTTTCATCATTTGCATAGAGTTCTAAATATTTATCAAGCGTATCGGCATCTATACGAACAAGATTTCGTTCAAGAAGCATTTGTGAAAGACGATGTTTATGTTTACGTGCAATATCAACCGCTTTTGTGAGAGTGTTTTCATACTCTATGGCTTGAAGAAGCGGTATCGATCTGCTAAGAACCATTCCTCCAAGTGGCAGAGGAAGTCCTCCACCACTGAGTTCTTGCCAGATATCCCATAATTCTTTTTCCACTTCAAGCTCTTCATCATAGGTCAAGATGCTCTCATGGATCAAAACCCCAGCATCGACAACACCATCAATCACAGCTTGTTCTATCTCTAAAAAGTTCATATAGGTTATGCGTGCTTCAGGATAATAGATGCGAAAGAGCATCGCATTTGTTGTATGCTTTCCTGAAAGAGCTACTTTAAAGTTCTTTTTGAGCTTTGTTCCTTTTTTTTTGATGATCTTTGGCCCATACCCCTCACCAAAGCTAACGGCTGTACGAAGAAGTGCATAGTTGTCTCTTACATGTGGATAGAGTGCAAAACTAATCGCGGCTATCTCATACTCACCGTTTAAAACCGCTTCGTTGAGCGTTTCAATATCGGCTGCGAGATTTTCAAAACGCACCCCTTCCATACTGACCCAACCAAACTTGATAGCATAGTACATAAAGATATCATCGGCATCGGGAGAGTGGGCGATCAGTGTTGTTTTCACAAAAGTCCTTTAAGTAGCAAAAATTATTATTTATTTTAGCTACAATACACTAAATTTAGAATGAAAAATGAAAAATAAATAGTGAAAAAGTAAAAAAGGAGAAAAAATGGCTTTAGTGATGCTGATACTGATGAACCTTGCCGTTATGGCTTCGCTCTATATTGCACTATGGTTCTTGGGAGCTTTCTTTGGGATCTATTTTGATAGCCAAAGTATGAGTGGCCTTTTTATGATGGCAGCATTTTTTGGATTTGGAGGGAGTTTTATCTCACTCCTTATGTCAAAATGGATGGCAAAAACCTCTATGGGGGTACAGATTATCGATACTCCGGTAAACGATACAGAGGTGTGGCTTCTTGAAACGATCCATAGACTTAGTCAACAAGCAGGGCTGAAGATGCCAGAAGTCGGGATCTTTGAAGGTGCTCCAAATGCGTTTGCAACAGGCTGGGATAAAAACAACGCACTTGTTGCTGTAAGTACTGGTCTTTTGGAGATGATGAGTCAGGAGGAAATCGAAGGTGTGCTTGCTCATGAGATCAGTCATGTTAAAAACGGTGATATGGTAACGATGACACTGATGCAAGGGGTTCTTAATACGTTCGTGATCTTCCTCTCACGCCTTATCGCTTCAATGGTGGGACGTGATAGAGATGGAAATACCAACTATGGAACCTATATGATGGTGAGCTTCGCATTAGAGATGGTCTTTAGTTTGTTCGCAACAGCAATACTTATGTGGTTTAGCAGATACCGTGAGTATAAAGCAGATGAGGGAGCAGTTGATCTTAGTGGTGCAAACGGGATCTACTATGCCTTAGCGAAACTCGGATCTATCCCTAAAGAGCAGTTGAGTTTACCAAATGACTATAAAGCGTTTGGTATCGTTGGATTTTTAGAGACCTTCTTTGCTTCTCACCCACCTATAGAAGCACGTTTGGAACATATTAAAGAGTATGCAAGTGAACACTAAGTATTTTCTTTCTCAACCCCATCAACCGTTTTTCTTACTTTCTATTGTGAATGCGGTTATTTTTATGGGTTTGTTTGTGTTAGGTTATAAAGGTGTGATAGTGTTAGAGTTCACACCTTTGTTCTTGCATGTATACAGTTTTATTTATGGAGTCTTTTTTTTAGCATTTAGTGGATTTTTATTTACAACATTCCCTCGCTTTAACCAAACTGAAGTGATCCAAAAAGAGTACTATATAAGGGTGTTTTTTCTTAGTCTTTTAGCTTCTATATTACTTTATATGGGGGTGTTTTTTGGAAAGTATATCTTTTTAGCAGGGATGTTCTTGTTACTTTTAGCTGAAGCACTGATGGTTTATAAACTTTATATGATCTATACAACATCGCGAGTTGCCGATAAAAGTGATTCTTTTTGGATACTTGGCGGAAACTTTTTTGGTCTTTTTGCTCATATACTTTTTATTGTCTATATGTTTGGAGTAGATGATCTTTTTGGCATTGCTTTGTCGTTGTCTGTATTTATGTTTGTTCTATTTACAGCATTTAGTATCGCACAAAGGATGATACCGTTTTTTTCCCACTCATTTGCTACAAAGAACACAAGATTTGTTCCTGTTAGTTTTGTTTTGTTCTTGTTAGTTTCTGTGAGTAGCTCTATGGATTTACACTATATGAATACTCTTTTAGTATTGATCCTTTCTTTTGTATTGGCAAAAGAGTTTTTAAGGTGGAAGCTTGATCCTTTTGCTTCTCCTGCGATCCTATGGGTGTTGCATCTCGCTTTGTTTTGGTTACCGGCAGGTTTTTTGCTATGGGGTGTATGTAACGTCATAGAGATTGTCAGTGGAGTGGATCTTTATTTTATAGGGTATCATTTTGTATTACTAGGATTTTTAACAACAGTGCTTATAGGATTTGGAACACGTGTTATCTTAGGACATTCGGGAAATGTACCTCATGCTGATAAGGTGTCTGTTGTTTTATTTGTTCTTGTGCAGGTAACATTGCTTATAAGAGCATTATATAGTTTTAATGTAGCTTATGGTTGGGAAATGGACTTTTTATTTGATATCGCTTCGTTATGTTGGATTATTCTTTTTGGAGTATGGGGTTTGAAATTTGGAAAGGTTTTAGTAACAAGATAAGTAGGGGAGGACCCTATTTATCTATTTTTGTAGGAATTTTCCACATTTTTTTGTTTCAGTTCCACCAAATTCTTGGATCTCAACCGCTGTGCCGTTTTTAGCGATCACTTGGCGTTTACATTCATCTTTTGCTATACATTTTTCGTTTAAACAACCTATATTTTCTGGTACTTGTGCCATTTTTTTTCCTTATGTTTTTTTTAATTTCCGCGTGAACCAGGCTTGATCGCCTCACTACCATCTTTGCATAGTGGACACTCTTCTGGAGCATACATCTCAAATGTAAAATCTGCCAATGCAAAGAACGGAACATCCTTTGGAAGCTTACAATTTGGTTTTGCTTCTATATCGCTTCCTTCTCTGTGGCAAAAACCACGATTGGCAAGTGCGGCAAATGCAACGACCTCTCCACCCATTGCTTCAACTGCTTTTGCAGCTTCTAACGCGCTTCCGCCAGTAGTGATGATATCTTCACAGATGAGAACTCTCTCCCCTTTTTTGATATCAAATCCACGACGGATCGTCATTTCACCATTTACTCTTTCAGCAAAGATGCTTCGTTTATCAAGTGCAGTTGCAAGAGCAAATCCCGCTATAAGCCCACCAAGAGCTGGAGCACATACTGTATCTATCTTAATACCGCTTTTTTCGATCTCACGAGCAAGGGCATCAGCTAAAAGTTTAGCTGTTTTTGGATCTTCAAGTACTTTGGCACTTTGGAGATAAAATTGTGAGTGATTTCCGCTACTGAGTTTGAAATGCCCCTCTAAAAGAGCATTTGCATCCATATAGATCTTTTTTATATCCACGATTATACCTTCATCACTTCAGCTTCTTTTTCTTTTAAGATGCTATCAACTTCTGCTATATATTTATCAGTGAGCTTTTGGATATTGTCTTGTGCAGATTTACTCTCATCTTGTGTGATCTCTTTATCTTTTTCAAGTTTTTTGATCTTATCGTTTGCCCAGCGTCTATCATTTCTAATAGCTACTTTTGCTTTTTCACCGATTGCTTTCATCTGTTTGACTGCTTCTTCTCTTTGCTCAACTGTCATTGGTGGGAAGAAAAGTTTGATTTGATCACCATCATTGTTAGGGTTGACTCCGATGTTTGCTTTTTGGATAGCGCTTTCGATATCTCCAAGAAGGTTCTTCTCCCATGGATTGATCACAATCGTTGTTGCATCGGTTGCTAACACACTTCCTACTTGATCAAGTGGAGTTGGTGTACCATAGTAGTCTATTTTTATACCATCAAGTATAGAAGTAGTTACTTTTCCTGTTCTTACTGTTTTGAACTCTTTATGCATGTGTTCTATAGCATGCTTCATCTTTTCTTCTGTCTGAGTGAAAATCTCATTTAACATTTATCATCCTTTACATGTAAAGCTGTTTTGTGAAATTGTACTATTATTTTTTTAAGAGTGAGTAAAATAGAACAAACTACTTTAAAAGTAGCTTGTTATTTAGAAGTATTTGCTTCTGTTTTTGGAAGTGCTGGAGCTGCAATGTTGAGTGTTTTATCAACTTTTGCTTCATCTACAACACTACGTTTTGCTTCTTGTGCATACATATAACCAAGTGCGATAGTATTTACAATAAAAACAAATCCTACCGTAAATGTTACACGAGCTAAAAAGCTGTTAGGACCTTTTGCACCAAAAACAGACTCGTTTGATCCACTATAAGCACCAAGACCTATACTTGAGCTCTTTTGTAAAAGTACAGCAATAGTTAAGATCACAACTAATACGATTTGTGAAATAAATAAAAAACTTGTTGTCATTTAGAATACCCTTGGGAGTTTTAAGTTCGGAATTATATCCAAAAAAAGCTGTTTTACAAAACTCTAACCCTTTTTATGTCATAATAACAAGATGAAAAAGATACTTTACTTTATTTTACCTTTATTGATTTTCTTTGTTGGATGTTCTCAAAACAGCTCTGAGAAATCTCAAAAACCACAAGTTGTTGTAACAACATTTGCTATATATGATGTTGCAAAATCGATCGCACAAGATGATATAGATGTTTCAATGCTGATCCCTTTTGGAAAAGAGGTGCATAGTTTTGAACCAACGCCAAAAGATATCATAAAACTCAAAAAATCAGCATATTTCTTTTACAACGGTGCCGGACTTGAACCATGGGCAGAAAAATTTGCCGATGGGAACAAGGGAGTAGATCTGAGTCGATATGTTGATTTAAAAAAAGCAACTACTTCCCATCACCACCATGGAGATAAAGAACACGGTGCGATAGATCCTCATTATTGGCTTGATTTTGAGAATATGCAAAAGATTGCAGATACTATCGCTCACTACTATGCTCAGTTATTACCACAGAAAAAAGAGTTATTTTTTAAAAGAGCACAAAAATATAAAAAGATGCTACAAGAGCTTGATAAAAAATATAAAAGAGTTTTCAATACTACATGTAAGAAAAAAGAGATCTTTGTAAATCATAATGCATACTCCTATCTTGCTTCTCGATATGGTTTTGGAGTTGATTCACTTGTTGGACTTTCTCCTGAAGCACAACCAAGCCCAAAAGTGATAGAAGAAACGATCAAGCAGATAAGAAAAGAGGGTGTAAAAGTTGTTTTTTGTGAAAATTTTGAAAATAAAAATATCTTAGAGAGTGTTGCGCGTGATACTGGTGTGAAGATGGAGATCCTTAAGCCACTGGCAAATATCACAGCAGATGATGCGAAAAAGGGTGAGAGTTATCAATCGTTAATGTTACAAAATTTAAAAAAGATTGCTGATGCATTGGAGTGTGATGGAGTTTAAAGTTCCTATCTTTGATGTACGTAACCTTACTCTTGTTCGTAAGTCACAAACGATCCTTCGTTCTATCACATTGCAGATATTTGAAGGTGAATATGTTGCTATTATCGGTCCAAATGGTGGAGGAAAAACAACTTTTGTGCGAACTTTGTTAGGATTAGAGAGTATCACAAGTGGGGAGATATATATCTATACAAAACCACTAAAATCTTTTTCACAATGGAGTAAGATAGGGTATGTTCCCCAAAGGGCGACTCTTGTAGATAAAACATTTCCTGCAACAGCTTATGATATTGTTAAAATGGGGAGAGATGCAACTAAAGGTTTTTTTAGTTTTTTTACCAAAGAGGATAAAGAAGCGGTTTTTTCTGCAATGCAAAAGATGGATGTTTGGCATCTGCGTCAAAAACTTATAGGGGAGCTTTCTGGTGGACAAAGACAACGGGTGATGATCGCAAGAGCATTGGTAAGTAACCCTCGTATTTTGATCCTTGATGAGCCAAATACTGGAGTAGATGTAAAGTCTCAAAAGATCTTTTATGCACTTTTAAAAGATTTACATGTAAATGAAGGGATCACGATCGTTTTTATCACGCACGATATCGGTGTGATAGCTGATGATATTACTAAACTAGTCACCATCAATCAAAAAGCACGGGTATGTCATAATCCAAAAGAGATGATGAGCTGTGAAGATATGAGTGAACTCTACGGTATAGAAGCCCATCTTTTACAAAACCATAAAGTAGGTGCACATGTTAGAATATGATTTTATGCAACGTGCATTTGTAGCAGGTATATTGATAGCGATTCTTGCTGCGACAAGTGGAACTTTTATCGTTTTAAAACGCTACTCAATGATAGGAGAAACACTGGCTCACGCATCATTGGTTGGAGTAGCTGTTGCTTTGGTTGCTCAGAGTAACCCTTTGTGGGTTGCGATCATATTTTCTTTGATAGCTGCGTGGTTGATAGAGTTTTTACGAACAAGGTTTGATCTCTATAGTGATTCGGTTCTTTCTATTTTACTCTCAGGTTCTTTGGCCTTAGCAGTTGTTATCGTGTCAGTGGGGGGAAGTTTTAACACCTCTTTATTTTCTTATCTTTTTGGTTCTATCTTGGCGGTATCGAGTGAAGATGTATGGACGATCTTAGGTGTTGGCCTAGTTGCTTTGGGGGTTCTTCTTGTGAGTGCAAAGAAGTTGTATTTTATCGCTTTTGATGAAGAGGTAGCAAAAGTAAGTGGTATCCCCGTAACGCTGATGAACTTTTTACTTGTGAGTGTTGTTGCTGTGATTATCTCTTTGTCTATTCGTATCGTTGGAAGTTTGCTTATCGGTGCATTGATGGTGATCCCAGTAGCTGCTGCTTTACAGTTTCGAAAAGGTTTTATGCAAACGATGCTTTTGAGTGTGATCATTGCAGTAGCAAGTGTGATAGGGGGGATGAGTGTTTCATATTATTTTTCTTTGCCATCTGGTGCAACGATCGTACTTTTTGTGATTATACTTTTTATCCTCTCACTTTTTGGAAAGAAGTAGATGAATATCGATCTTGAGTTTAGTAAATATGCTCATACCTATGCTAAACACAATATTATCCAAGAGCAAGTGAGTGATGAATTGATCTCTCTTGTAAAGTATAAACCAAAAAAGATCTTGGATCTTGGATGTGGTCGAGGTGCATTGGCTTCGCGGATCGACTGGGATATAGAGTTCTTTATAGGGGTAGATTTTGCTAAAAATATGCTTGAGCTTCATCCAAAGAGCAAACAGATAGAGTGTATTTATGGTGATTTTGATAACCCTGAACTCTATGAACATCTGTTCTTATATGATTTTGATTATATACTTTCTGCTTCTGCATTACAGTGGGCAAGGGATCTTGATGGTGTTTTTGCCCATATTGCAAAGTTACATTATCAAGATTTTGCTTTTGCGATCTTTACATCAAAGACATTTGAAACGATCCATAAAACAGCAGGGATAACTTCACCACTTCGATCTTTTGATGAGGTATTAGAAGATGCAAAGAGATATTTTACATGTAAACACCATATAAATCATTATAAACTAGAATTTGAAGATACAATGGCAATGTTTCGCTATATCAAACAAAGTGGTGTTAGTGGAAATCGTGGGATACTAAGTTATAAAGAGATCAAAGAGTTGATCCGTACTTATCCGCTTGATTATTTGGAGTTTGAAGTACTTTTTTTATATAGTTAAAGAAGTACTGCTTTTTCGATATCGTAGAGCTCATATCTGATATGTTTAAATCTTTCGCTCCATGAGATATCTGTTAATTTAAAAAGCTCTTCCAAAACCCGTGCACTTTCTTCGGCTCTTTTGAAGTTTGCTATCAAAATCGATTCTAATGAAGTGCGTGATTGTTCGGATGAGGTAGATGGTTTTAAAACATCGTTGATACTATCTCTACATGTAAGAAGTTCTTTATAGTTTGGAAGTTGTGTTTGATGTCTTAGGGTTTTGAGTTTTTGTGAAAGTTGTTTGTTGTTTTCTTTATAGCGTAAGATATCCTCTACTACACGAATCCCTTCTCGAAGTCGATTAAGGTTTGCATCACACACCCGAAGAAGCTCGGGTGAGAGTGTATTAGTCATCACTTCCAAAGATTCCAAAAAGTTGAAGTAATGAGATAAAGATGTTCAAAAAGTCAAGATAAAGTGCTATTGCACCATCTATAGGTGTTTCGTAGTTTCCGCGAATAATATTTTGTGTATCAAAAATAACTAAGAAACTAAATAAAAAGACTGCTACACCACTAATGAGTACATGTATCATTGGGTTACCAAGGAAGATATTAAGAATAGAAAAACCTACTAGAACTAGTACAGCTATCATAAGAGGTTTTCCATATCCTGTAAAATCCTTTGTCGTTTTAATGGCAAAGAAGCTCATTGCTCCAAAAACAACAGCCGTCATTGCAAAAGCATTTCCAACAATAGTCGCTCCGCCAGCCATACCAAGTGTATATGCAAGTAGTGGTGCAGTTGTGATACCTGTAACAAATGTGAAAGCAAACATCATTATAAGATTTAAACCTGGTTTATTCTTTGCAAATTGAAGACCAAAGAGTAAAGCAAACTCTAAAATAATTAATGGTATGAACATTCCTTGTATCGACGCAGCTAAAGGAACTCCAACATAAGCTCCAACAGCTCCAGCCATTAATGATGCTGCAAAGAGTTTATATGTTTCCTTTACAAAAGAAACGATTTGTGCTTCACTTTTTGTTGAAGCGTTTTCATATGCAAATGAGTTTCCTCGTGCATAATCTCTGTCATATAATCCCATAGATTCTCCTTTATATGGTTAAACATTATATATTTAAGTATTTGTTGGAGAATTTTAATATAAAAATGGTTAATAAATAGTAACCATGACGAAAAAATAATATCATATATCGTGATAAGAAAATAAACAAAAAAAGAAAAAAATATTTATTTTCCTCTCTGTTTAATCTCTTTTTAAGCATCATCTTTATATACTTCCACTCCACAAACGGAAACGACATAAAGTTTCGGGTTTGAGATCATTGACAACTAAGCAAGAGAGGGGAAACTCTTTCTTATAATAAAGACGAAAAGAGAA
>Ga0256843_1001356_pt1 | contig 19443 bp, 22 predicted proteins | sample AlvinellametaG_FD_191572 | JGI IMG/M metagenome (GOLD analysis project Ga0256843, IMG submission 191572) | Pompeii worm associated microbial communities from hydrothermal vent at the East Pacific Rise, Pacific Ocean - Alvinella | ecosystem: Host-associated > Annelida > Integument > Unclassified ... | reverse complement strand
AAAAGACCTGTATATAAAAATGTACTAAAATATTTCAAATATGAAGGATATCTATAATGTTAGTAGTTCAAAAGTATGGTGGGACAAGTGTAGGTGATTTAGATAGAATCCAAAATGTAGCAAATAAAGTAGCAAAAACAGTAGATGCTGGAAATGATGTAGTAGTTATTGTATCAGCTATGAGTGGTGAGACAAATAAGCTTTTAGATTATGCAAATCATTTCAGTAAAAATCCTCCTCAAAGAGAAGTGGATTTATTAGTAAGTTCGGGTGAGAGAGTTACATCTGCATTACTTAGTATTGCTTTACAAGAGATGGGATACAAAGCGATTGCAATGACAGGAAGACAAGCTGGAATTAAAACAGATTCTCACCATACAAAAGCAAGAATTGATAGTATAGATCCAACTCCTATGCAAAACCAACTAAAACAAGGGAAAATTGTAGTAGTAGCTGGATTTCAAGGAATAAATGAAAATGGTGATGTTACAACTTTAGGTAGAGGTGGAAGTGATCTTACAGCTGTAGCTATTGCTGGTGCATTAAATGCGGATGTATGTGAGATTTATACAGATGTAGATGGTATCTACACAACTGATCCAAGAATTGAGCCAAAAGCAAAAAGACTTAAAACAATATCTTATGATGAGATGTTAGAGTTAGCTAGTCTTGGTGCTAAAGTAATGCAAAGTAGATCAGTTGAACTTGCAAAAAAATTAAATGTTGATATTTTAGTAAAATCATCATTTAAAGAAGAAGATAATGAAGGAACATTAATTACAAAGGAAAGTAAAGAGATGGAAAAAGTATTAGTTAGTGGAATAGCACTTGATAAAAATCAAGCAAGAGTTAGTATTTTTGGATTAGAAGATAAACCTGGAATTAATGCAGAGTTATTTAATAAATTAGCTGATAAACAAATAAATGTAGATATGATTGTACAAAATGTAGGACATGATGGAAAAGCTAATGTAACATTTACAGTACCTCAAACTGAACTTGAACTTACAAAAGAAGTAATGAAAGATTTTGAAACAAGAACAGATGAAATCACTTATGATGAATCTATCGCAAAAGTAAGTGTAGTTGGAGTTGGTATGAAAAGTCATAGTGGTGTAGCTGCAAAAGCATTTGATACTATGGCAAAAGAAAATATTAATATTCAAATGATTTCTACAAGTGAAATTAAAATTTCTATGGTAATTGATGAAAAATATGGAGAATTAGCAGTTAGAGCTTTACATGCTGCTTATGAATTGGAGAAATAATTTTGGATATTTTAGAATGGACAAAAAAAACAGTAGCTGAAGACAAATCTTTAAATAGTTGGTTTACTGAAAGAATTTATGAATGGGTTCCTTTATGTGATGATGCTATATCAGAGCTTATGAAAGGGACACCGTTTTTAGTAGTTACTGATAGACAAAGAGATTGGTTTAATTATTATATTATTAATAATGTAAATTCAATCAAAAATAATCGTCCATTCGTGCCTATTTATTCTCTAATGAACTTTATTCCTTATTCTCATAAAACAGATAAAATTGAGCATTTGGATATGATAGAAGATATGCTTGATATTACATTTAAAGAAAATTATAAATATTGGTATATAGGTACAGAAGATAGTAATATTTATAGATTAGTTCAAAGAAAAGAAAAGTCATTTATTTGGCTTTTTGACAAAGAGAGTGGGGGAGATACATTTTTTTTAAAAAGTTATACTGAAAATTTAGACCATCAATTAATGAGTCTTTTAAAATTATTTAATCAAACTATAACAGCAAGTATGTTTGGGGAAATAGAGATTTGAATATAGCATTTATTTCAAATGACATTGAAAAAGCAAAAGAGGAAATTTTAAGTAATTATAAAAATATTATTGTTTTTGAAGATAATGAATTAAAGCTTCCTTTAGTAAAAGAAATTAAAGAAGAAGCTTATAAAACTACAAGTGAAGAAAAAATTATTCTTATAAAAGCTATAAATTTAAGAATAGAATCTCAAAACTCTTTATTAAAATTATTAGAAGAAACTCCAAATAAAGTTAGATTTTTTATATTAACTACTTCAAAATATGCATTATTAGATACTATAAGAAGTAGAGTAGAAATAAAAACTATAAATTATGAAATTCAAAAACCTAAAATTGAATTAAATCTAGATAGACTTACAACAAAAGATATATATGAAACTTTAAAACAAGATATTTCAAAAAATGAACTTAAAATTTATATTCAAGAACTATTTAAAAAGATTAAAAATCCAAATGAAAGAGTTTTGAGAAATTTTGAAACTGCTATAAAATTAGTAGATTTAAATAGTGATAAACAAGCACTTTTAAGTTTACTTTTATTAAGTATAAGGGATAATAATGGAAATTTATAAATTATCAAATGATATAGATATTGTAACTACTATGAAAAAACTTAATGTAGATAGTGGTGGTATATCTATAATGAAAAAAAAGAGTCATTTAAACTTTTTTTATTTAAAGCATATATATTGTGGTGCAAGTAATATTCTAAAACAAGATGCTTTAAGTATAGGTGCTGAACTAATTGTACCTCATGGTGCAGTTGATTGTAGCTTACAATATCATGATGCTATTTTAATATGTAATGATAAACAACTTGAAATCTTATCAAATAAAGAAAAAGCTCAACCTTTTAAACTTAAATTACTTGCAAAATTCTTATCTAAATTTAAAAATCAAAAACAATATAGTCCTAAAATTATGGGTGTAATAAATGCAAATGATGATAGTTTTTTTAGTGGTAGTAGATTTAGTGGTGATGAAGCAGTAGCTAAGATAGAAAAAATGATAGAAGAGGGTGCTGATATTATAGATATTGGTGGTGTTTCTTCTCGTCCTGGTAGCGAATATTGCGGACTTGAAGAAGAATTAAGAAGAGTAACACCTATTATAAAAGAAATATATAAAAGAAACTTATATCAAAAAGCAATATTTTCTATAGATAGTTTTGCTCCAGAAGTTATTGATTTAGCATTAAATAGTGGATTTAAAATAGCAAATGATATTACAGGTTTAAGTGATGAAAATGTAGCAAAAGTCGTAGGTAAATATAATGCTAGTGTATGTATTATGCATATGAAAGGAACTCCTAAAAATATGCAAAATAAACCTTTTTATGAAAATGTAATATTAGAAGTAGATAATTTTTTTAAAGAAAGAATAGAAATTGCTCAAAAACATGGAATAGAAGATATAATTTTAGATGTAGGTATTGGCTTTGGTAAAAGATTGGAAGATAATCTAATGCTTATCAAACATTTAGAACATTTTAGTCATTATGGATATGAAATTTTAGTAGGAGCTAGCAGAAAAAGCATGATAGATATGATAATACCTACTCCTATAGAAAAAAGACTTCCTGGAACTTTAGCTATACATATTGAATCTATAAGAAATGGTGCAACTATTATAAGATGTCATGATGTAGCTGAGCATAAACAGGCTATAGAAGTATATAAAGCACTTAATAATACAAATATTTAAATTTAAGGAGAAAAATTATGATAAAAGAAAAATATATTGAATTTAAACAACATTTAGCAAATAAAGATATACAAAAAGCTGAGCAAGCTTTTGTAGAAGGTTATGATAAAGCTGTTGAAATTTTAAATAAAAAAATTGATGAAAAATCTCAATTTAATATGAATGATGAAGAAGAACTTTATGCTGTATTATTTATATTTGATAATATGGTTGGTTTTTGGGCTGAAGGACAAATGGATATCGCTTATCAAGTATGTAATGATATGTATATATTAGTAGATAATCCTAAAATTAAAGAGATGTTTAAATTATTTTCTTATGGATTAGATAATGATATAGATATAAATACATTTATGAGAGAATATGTAGATTTAAGTAAAATTGATCAAGAATTTCCTATGTTCTTAGTAAATTTTAAAGACAAAATAGATGAACTAATTCCTCCAAAGGATGATTAATGTTGGCTTCTGTTTATAAACATGCTCCTATAAAAGGCCCTATTTTTAATAAAAACTCTGAAACATTTGTAGTTGAAGAAAAACAACTATATGATTGGTCTAATCAAGGAGAATGGTTAATTCTTAAAATTAGAAAAAAAGATTTAACAACTCATGATTTATTAAAAATATTATCAGAAAGAATAGGGGTAAAAACTCGTGATATAGGATATGCTGGCCTTAAAGATAAGCATGGTATGACTATACAACATATTTCATTAAATAAAAGATTTTTACCAAAAATAGAAAAATTCAAACATCCTAAAATTAAAATTTTAGAAAAACACATACATTCAAATAAACTAAAAATAGGGCATCTAAAAGGAAATAGATTTTTTATTAGACTAAAGAAAGTAAATCCAACTGATGCTAAAAAAATAAATAAAGTTTTAAAAGAAATAAAAAAATATGGAATTCCAAATTTTTTTGGATATCAAAGATTTGGTAGAGATAATTCAGCTCTTCAAGGTAAACAAATTATTGAAGGTGAGCTTGTAATAAGAAATAGGGCTGTTGAAAAACTACTTATTAATGCTTATCAAAGTGAACTTTTTAATGAATGGTTAACAGAAAGAATAAATCTTTCAAATATATTCAATGAATTTGATGAAAAAGACTTACTAAAAAAATATCCAAAAGAGATAGTTGAATTTGTAAAAACTCAAAAGCATCCTTTTAAATTACTTCCAGGTGATGTAATGAGACATTATCCTTATGGAAAAGATTTTTATTTAGAAGAAAATGAAGCTCATAGATTTGATGAAAAGGATATTTCTCCTACAGGAATGTTAGCTGGTAAAAAAGTAAAAATGGCTAAAGATTTTGCTGGAGAAATTGAAAAAAAATATTATAGATTAATACCTGGACGTGATGGTGAAAGAAGATATGCTTGGATATTTCCTGAAGATATAGAGGGAAATTATAATGAGAAAGAATGGCAATACAATTTAAACTTCTTTTTACCAAAAGGTTGTTATGCTACAGTATTTTTAGAAATACTACTTAATAGAGAAATCCAAATATAAGGATTTTCTCTTATTAAAAGAAAACTATTTTACAAAGAATATACATTATGTTAAGTAAAATGTATATTTACTAAGGAAACAAATGAAAATTAAAGATTTAGACAAAAACACATTAAAACAATTACATTTACAATTAAATGATTACGCTAATAAAGTTGGTGGTAAATTCAACTTTTTACAAATGCTAGAAGATATCCGTTCAATCAAACAACCTCTTACTAAAAAAACAGCTTCTTTACATTATGATTCAGGAAAAATTTATTGGAATAAAAATATCTTTCAAGATAAATCTGATTTATTATTTCAAACTATGAAAAAAATAGAAATTGATGGAGATATGTATAAAGGTTTAAATGAATATAAACAGAAAAAAATAACTAATATGCTTAAAGCTCTAAAACCTATAGTTTTTGAAGTTGAACCAAATGATGAAAATTTAGAAGGATTTGAATTTAATCTTATAGATGAAAACAATGAAATATCTATGATTTTTAAAATCATATTTTTTTATAATATAGGATTTGCAAAAGATATTTTAAATTATAAAATTTAAGAATTACTTAAGCTAAATAATGCGATTTAAGCATATTTTATATGTATATATACAACCATAATACTAAAAATGCTTTAAAACTAATTATTTCGAGTTATATCAATATACCCCCTAAAATAAGGGATTCTAAATAAAGATAATTTTTGTGTTTTTTATGGTATAATAAAAATAAAAAAGGATTTAAATGATTATAGCAATTACTTCAAAAGATGATATTAATGTAAGTGATTTTAATAGCCCTATTCTACTTATAAATACAGATAATAATACTAAAGAAAAATTAGAATATTTAGACGCTATGAGATATGCTGATATTTTTGTAACTTCTCATCTTGATGGATTTGCAAGTGAAGATGTAAAAAAACATGGAGTTACTCCAGTTATATATAGAGGAACTATTGAAAATGCCATTAATGATTTAAAAGATTGTGGAATTACAAGAACTTTACCATTTGGAGAAAATAATAGTGGATGTGGAGGAAGCTGTGGAGTTTAATCTCCATATTTTCTTTGATATCTTTCTAACATACTTTCATTACCTTTAATTCCACCCTGATGAATATAAATAATTTTTTCTCCTAAAATATCTAAATTATTCATAACAACTTGCCAACCAATAGGATCATATAATAAATCAAATTCTATACCAGCGTTTTTTAATTTTTTCCATATTTCATAATTTTCTTTATACAATTTTCCAAAATGAAATTTTTTATGTTTTTTTAAGATAATAGGATAATTTTCTTTTTCTAATTCATTCCATTGTTTTATAAGATATTCATCATCACCAACACAAGAACAAGTATAAACTTTTCCTTTAAAATGCTTTTGAAGATATAAAGCAGTTACACCTGTACCACTTGGTAAAAAAATATTATAATCATTATATTTTTCTAATTCTTTAGCTAATATATTTATTCCTATTTCAGCTTCTTTTGTAGCACCACCCTCTTTTATAAAAATTGTATTTTTATCTATATTTACATTCTTATTTTTTAGCTCTTTTATAGTTTGAGAATCTTCTATAATTTTTGCACCATTTAAAAGAGTATATTTATAATTTCCTATTGGATTTATCTTTAAATAGTTTGGTATATGGTTAACATAATACCATAACTCTACACCAAATAGTTTAGCTAATACACTTAATGAGTACATAGCATTTGATTGATTACTTCCATATGATATTATTTTTTTTATATTTGGATTTTGTTTTAAATAGTTAAAATAAGAATAAAACTTTCTTGCTTTATTTCCTGAAAAATCAGGATGAAGCAAATCATCCCTTTTAATAAGAAATGATTTGTTTTGAAATTTAAAAGAATGAATAGGAGAATTTTTCAATTAAAGAGCTTTTAAATCTTTATAAGCTTCAAGAACTCTTTCTTTCATAGATTTTTCACCTTCTCTAAGCCATTTTCTAGGGTCATAATATTTTTTATTTGGTTTATCATCACCTTCTGGATTTCCAATTTGAGATTGTAAATAATCATGATATTTTTCAATATAACCTTTTACTCCAGCCCAAAAAGCCCATTGAGTATCAGTATCAATATTCATTTTAACTACACCATAATCTACAGCTTCATGAATTTTTTCTATTTCACTTCCACTTCCTCCATGGAAAACAAATTGAACTGGTTTATCATCATTTAAATTAAATTCTTTTTTAATATATTCTTGAGAATTTTTAAGAATTTCTGGTGAAAGTTTTACATGCCCTGGTTTATAAACTCCATGAACATTACCAAAACTTGCTGCTACTGTAAATAATGGACTAACTTCACTTAACTCTTTATATGCATATGCTACATCTTCTGGTTGAGTATAAAGTTTTGAATTGTCAATTCCAGTATTATCTACACCATCTTCTTCTCCACCTGTTACACCAAGTTCTATCTCAATCATCATATCAAGTTTTGACATTCTTTTTAGGTATTCTTTTGAAATAGCTACATTTTCTTCTAAACTCTCTTCACTTAAATCTAACATATGAGATGTAAAAAGAGGTCTTCCATATTTTTCAAAATGTTTTTCACCTGCTTCTAAAAGTCCATCAATCCAAGGTAATAATTTTTTAGCTGCATGGTCTGTATGAAGTATCACACTAACACCATAAGCTTCTGCTACTGTATGAATATGCTTTGCACCACTAATAGCTCCAATTATACTTGCTTTATAATTTTCATTTCCCATACCTTTACCAGCAAAAAATTCAGCACCACCATTACTAAATTGAATAATAATAGGTAAATTTGCTTCTTTTGCAGCTTCAAGTACAGCATTTGCACTATCAGTTCCTACTACATTTACAGCTGGAAGAGCAAATCCTTTTTGTTTTGCATATTCATATACTTCTCTAGCTTCACTTCCTGTTAATACACCTTTTCTAAACATTAAATCTCCTTATTTGTATTGAATATTTGCTTCTGATTTAATTTTAGCAACATATGCTTGTAATTTTTTTAATTTTAATTGTTGTTTAATTTTATCTTTTACTTTTGCAAATGGAACATATCCACCCTCTTTTTTATCTTGCACATAAATTACATGCCATCCAAATCTTGTTTTTACTGGTTGAAGGCTAAATGTTCCTTTTTTTAAAGAAAATGCAACATTTGAAAATGAAGGAATCATTCTTCCTTTTGTAAACCATCCAAGCTCTCCACCATTTTTAGCACTAGGTCCTGTAGAATATTTTTTTGCTAACTCAGCAAATTTCTCATCTAATTTATTTTGAGGAACTTTTTTTAATTCATTAATAATTTTTTCAGCTTCTGCTTTTGTTTTTACTAAAATATGTCTAGCTTTTACTTGTTCTTGTTGTTTGAACATAATTTCTTTATTTTTATCATAAAAAGCCTTAGCTTCAGCATCAGATACTTTTGTGTTATTTAATTTATTTTTTAAAAATACTCTTAAAGCTAATTGTTTTTTTAATACATTTAATTCTTTTTGGTATTCTTTTGTTTTTTCTACACCACTATTTTCTGCTTTTTGAATAAGTAAAGCATCTGTAATAATTTTATCTAAAATTTGTTTTTTATATTGAGCTGGTAATTTATCATAAGTAATATTTTGTGATTTTAATACAGCATTAATCTCTGATTTAGTAACTTTTTCCCCATTTACCACAGCTAAAACATCTCCTGCAAATAAACTACTTGCAATAAATAAACTTCCTAATACAATTTTTTTCATTTTTTTCCTTTATTTTTTTTATAATTATACCAAAATCATTTTGGAATAATAGTTTCTTCTTTTTCTAATTCTTGGGAAATAAGCTTAGTCATTTCCTGAATTTCTGGGTCTAACTGATATCTATGAATAAAATTCAATATTCTTCTTACAACTATAATAGTTCCTTTACTTTTTTTAATCTCTACAAGTTCATTATCTATTCTATCTAATAAAGCTAATACAAATTTTGTATTTCTAATCTCTTTTCTTATCATATTTTCTAATTCTGGATATTTTAATTCATTTATATAAGCATATTCTTTTTTTATATTTTCTTTTTCAATAAGATCAAAATCTATAATTTTATTATCTACCAAAGAATAATGAACAAAACTTTTATCATTCATAGAAGGTTTTAAAGAAAATCTATCATATAAATTAATTGCTTTTTGATATTCAACTTCATTAAATTCAGGTAATTCAAAAAATATAACAAAAAAATGTAATTCTTCATATTTATTATTTCTAAAACAAGGGATAAATTTTGTTTCTTCAAATTCTTTTAATTTATCTTTTGGAATAACTCCTATAATTTTATTTACATCTATAGATAAAAAAGGAGTAAATTTACTTTCTATAAAACTACTAGCCACATCTATACTAGATGAATCTCTCAATTTAAAAATAAAAAAAATATTTTTTTCTAAATTCATATTTTTTATTATCTCAAAAAAAACTTCTTTACTTAAATAACCATCTTTTGTATAAACCATTTTAGTAGATTCAATACCTAAATTAGAATTCAATGTATTGTAAAATTTTAATATTTTTTCTTTTATTTCTTTATTAACTGTGCTAACTTCTAATATAGGAGTTGATATTTTTCTTAAATTATTAACAACTTTTTTAAGTTTATCTTCTTTTTCTTGTATTTCTAATAACTTATTTTCTAAATTTCTAATATGTTCTAATAAATATTTTTCCATTTTATCCCTTAAGAACTTTTTTTATTATTATACCAATAATCCTAAGTTTATTTAAAACTATTTTCCTTATTTTCTAAATCTTTATCCATATATTTTGAAAGCTTTTGATTTTCTACTTTATAATATAAATAACTAAATACAACCACAGCTAAAATAACCAAACTACTACTCATTAAACTTTTAGGATTATGTATTATATTATAAGAGATTAAAATAATAGTAGCTAATAAAGTTAAAATAAATCCAACTCCAGAAATAAATCTACTTGCTTTTGTTTCTTTATATAACTTAAAATTAGCAAGATTTACTAAACTAAAAACTATCAAAAATCCCATACTACCTGCAATAGAAATATTTTGAATATTAAAACTAATAGAAAAAATTATACCTAATAATCCTAAAATAATCATTCCCTCATAACCATTTTTTATTTTTTCTTCAAAAGTTCTTGGTATTTCTCCAAGTTTTGCAACTAAATAACCAACTCTTCCACCACCATAAATTGTCGCATTTATGGCACTTGCTGTAGATAACATTGCTGCTATAGCTATAATTATAAAACCTGCATGTCCAAAAAACGGCTCTGCAGCAATAGCTAATACATAATCACTAGCTTTTTTTGCTTCTTCAAAAGAAACATTACCTATAGTAATAATTGCTATAGCTATATATAAGATAATTACAAAAACAACACTACTATAATAAGCTAAAGGTAAAGTTTTTTCTGGATTTTTGACATCTTTAGCTGTATTTGCAATAAGCTCAAAACCTTCATATGCCAAAAATATTATAAGTCCACCTGTAGAAATAGATAAAAAATCACTCCAATATTTTGGTTCTAATTGAGTAGGATTGAAAGTAATTACTCCTACTGCTATAAATCCTATTAAAATAAATAATTTTAAAAAAACCATAATATCTTCTGCTTTTCCCGTCATAAAAGCACCTAATAAATTAATAAAAGTAAAAATTAATATAATAGATGCAGATAATAATTTATGTAACCATTCAACATCATTTCCTAAAAACAAAGCACTTCCATAACTTCCAAATGCATATGCATATAAACTTAACATAATAACATAACTCATTAAAAGAAGATTGTTTACAAGTGTTGAAAAAAGATTATTACCAAAAGCTTGAACTATAAATTCTATAGTTCCTCCTTCACTAGGATATCTTATAGATAATTTTACATATGAATAAGCAGTAATTAAAGCTAAAACACCTGCTATTAAAAATGCTATTGGTGCTGCTCCTTTTGCTAAATCTATAGTAAGCCCAAGTACAGCAAATATACCTCCTCCTACCATACCTCCAACACCAATACTAAAAGCTTCTAAAAATCCTATTTTTTTCATTTTTTAACCTTTTTTTATCCCCAAATCAAATTATAAGCTAATTTAAAACTTATTAAATAAAGTAAAATAGCAATAATCTTTTTAATTTGTGCACTATCTAATTTAAAATGCATAATTCTATTTCCTATAAATCCACCTAATAAAGCCGCTATAGCTGTTATAATAAGTAAAATCCAATCAATATGAATAGTATTTGCATACATTAAAAATGCACTGAATGTAGAAAATGGAATAATAAAACTAACAGCTACTGCCATTTTTTTAGCATCATATCCAAGTAAAATAAGAAGTGGTAAAATAAGACTACCACCCCCTACTCCAACCATTCCACTAAACACTCCTACACTAGCACCTATAACATATAAAATCCATTTTTTAGTATAAGCTGTTTTTGCTTCTTTTTTTCCTAAAAGCATCATACTTGCACTAAAAAATAAAAATCCAGCTAACATCCATTTCATCACTTTATCATCTACATATTGAGACAAATATGCTCCAATAGGTGCAAAAAGCATTAAAGTTATAGCTAAAGGAAATGTAAATTTAATATCTAAAACTTTTCTTTTTAAATTCATAATACTAGCAATAATAGTTGTAGAAGTATTTACAAAAAGTCCTATTGCTTTTGATAATCCAAATGGAAGTCCCATCATATTCAGTAAAGGTACAAGTGCAGTAGCACTACCTACTCCACCTAAGGCAAACAGAGTAGATAATACAAGAGTAAGAGTAAAATATTCTATATATAGCATCATTCCTTAAATCCTTTTAGCAATTATTCCTAAATATATCATTACTATAGAATCAAAAATAAAACTAATTCCTACTAAAACTCCTACAACCTCTAAAGAACCAAAAGGCCATTTTAATAATATAACAAAAGCTAATAAAATAGATATTAATCCATTTAATATTGATAACCACCAACCATTAATTGGTTTAAATTCAAATCCCATATAAATAGAGCTAAAACCATCAAATAAAAAATAAAAACTTACAAGCATAGCTATAGTAGCAGCTCCAATTACGGGAAAAATATATAATAATATTCCACTTAAAATAAGCCCCAAAACTTTAAACCAAGCCCCTGCACTATTATTGTGCGATTTATAAACTAAAAACCCTTTAAAAACACCTACAATAATAAAAAGTGATGCTAATAACCATACAAAACTAATACCACCAATAACAGGTTGTGTAATAGCTAAAATTCCAGCTATTAAAAACATTACTCCACTAATTATAGATAAGTTACCATATTGTTTAAAAATATCTTGATTTATATCATTAAAAATTATCATTTATTAGCTCCACATTTTAAAAGTTCAATATTTTTAATTTTTTCTAATCTTTTAATTAAGTTATTAATTTCTTCTAAATTTTTTTCTATTTCTGCTTTTTTTTCATTTAATACCTCTATTTGTTCATCTATTTTTTCTACAGGTATTTTACATTCTTTTGCTAACTCTTCCTCTTTTTGTAATGTCCATTCTGATATTTTTTTTAAAAATTCTTTTAACATAGTTTACTCCTTAAACTTTTTTTATATTATACAACTATTTACTGAATAGTAAGTTAAATTTAGATTTTATCTAATTTTATTTCCATAATATAATGATATATACTTAAAACTCCAAATGCAGGAGCAAATAAATTTACGATAGGTACAAAATTTAAAATCACACTAGATATTGCAAAAATCCAAATTGTTTTATTATTTACTTTTTCTTTTCCAAACACCATAAAAACTATTTCTAAAATAGAAGATTTGATTAAAAATGCCCATAAAATAGTAATAATTATTACATTTATAAAAGGAATAAATAAAAGTGGATATAACACAAAAAAAGATATAATAAATAGAATTAAATCTCTCAACATAATAAAAGATAATTTTATAAATGAAAATCTTTTATTTACTTCTATTGCAGGATATTCTTCTTTTTGTAATTTTTCTAAAGCTTTCACACTAAAAAATAAAAAACTAATATAAATTGAAGCAACATAAAATGAATAAAAAATAAATATTGCTAAAATATTAGAAACTGCTTCTTCTATACTTTCAAAAGGAAAAATTCTTATTAAATTTTGTAAATAATTTAATATATTTGATTGGTAATAAAAAAACACTACAAACCATATAATAGCTATTATAAAAGAAACTAAGATAGGTATTATCTTTTTTGAAATCAATTGATTAAATAAAGAAAAAAATATCCCTATACTTACTAATACAACTTGAAGCCATGTAATCATTAAAATAAATTCAGCACCTGAACTTTTTACAAAAGTAAATGGTAATAAATTTATCATCCATTTAGTGAAATTTAATAAAGAGTCATAAAATAAAAACCCTAATAAAATCCAAATAACACCCCATACTACACCATTAATAATAGAAATTTTTCTAATAGAATCATTTCCTAAATCTCTAAAAGCTTGACTCATTGAATATAAAAACTCCATAATAACCCCCTTTATTGTTTTGGTAATTCTTTAATATAAATATCTTGTTGCGGAAAAGGAATAGTAATATTCGCTTTATTAAGTTCATTATAAATCATTTTTAAAAATGCACTTCTCGTTCTTCTAGGTCTTCTTGCATATTCTCCTTTTACCCATACAAATAATTCAAAATTTAAACTACTATCTGCCATCTCCATAAAAACAACATATGGCCTAATATCAAAATTATTGGCATATTTAATATAAGGTAAATCTGAGTTTTCAAGTCCACTTAAAATCACTCTCTCAACTTTATCAATATCTGTACCATATGCTACTCCAAATGGCACTCTAAATCTAACAATATCATCTCCTAAAGTCCAATTTGTTACATTATTTTGAATAAAAGATTGATTTGGAATTATAAGATTAATATTATCATTTGTTCTAATTATCGTAGAACGCATTGAAATATCAATCACTTCTCCTCTTGTATTTTCATCTACTTGTACATAATCTCCTACCTTAATACTTCTTTCAAACATTAAAATAATACCACTTACAAAATTACTAACTATATTTTGTAATCCAAAACCAATACCTACTGATAATGCTCCTGCAATGATAGCTAATGAGCTTAAATCTAACCCAACTACTTTCAATGCAGATAAAAAAGAAATAGTTAAAATAGTATAATATCCCATATTAGCTAATAATGTTGCTGTAGAATATGAAATATTTTTTTTATGTCTTAATGTATACACAAAATGTTTATAGTATTTACCTATAAACCAACCAATTATTAATATTATTACAAAAATAGCAAAATTTAAAGGAGTAATACTTCTACCACTTACTTCAAATAAAGGATAATTTAAAATATTTATAATTTTTTGCCAAGTAAGCTCTACCTCTTTTTTTGCTCCATAAATTAACATTTTTGTACCAAATACATATTGCTCAAAATCCATTACAACTTGATTTATTGCAATATTAAATTGAGAATCTATTTTCTTTGAAATAGAATCTATTTTATCATCTATATTAAAAACTTCTTTATTTTTATTTTTTAAATTAGATAACCATAATAAAACTTTATTATCTAAAATTTTACGATATATATTTTTTTGTTCATTTAGATTATTTTGAATTTTTTGTTGTGTTTTTTGAATATTAATATCATCATTTAAAAGTTGCCATTTTTGTAATTCTATATTTAACTTTTCATATTCTTTTTGCTTTTTAATTAAACTTGTTTTCCAATAATCTATATTATAAAGCTGAAAATTGATTTTTTTTAATTGTTCAAATAATTGTTTCTCTAAAATACTAAGGTTTTGTTCTAAATATTTAAATCTTTTTTGATAAATAGAGATTAGTTTTTTATAATATAATATTTGTATTTTAGAAGTTTTTGTCTCACCTGTTAAAACATCTAATTTATCTTGAGAATCTGTTATTTTTGTAGGTAATTGATTATATTCTTTTACTAAATCAACTAGTTTATAAAACTCTTTTAAATACTCTTCTTGATTATTTATATTTGTTTTTATCTTAGGTTTTACAAACTTCAATTCATTTATTTTTTTTACTAATGTAACATCAAATGTATAATCAGGTGAATCTTTTGATACTGTTTTTAAAATATCTTCAGCTTCATTCGCATATAAAAAAAATGTAAAAAATAATAATATTAAAGATTTCAAACTAGCCTCCTATCCAAAGTGCTTTGATTCCACCTACTAAAAATAAAAATGCAATAGCACCAATTACAAGTCCCATTATTCTAGTAACTATTTTAAGCCCATTTACACCCAAAAACCTAGAAATAGAACTAGAATTTTTAAGAACTAAATATGTAACAAAAGATGATAAACTTATTGCTCCTAATAATTCTATTTTTTGAAATAATGTAGTGGCTTTTTCTGCTAATACTATTATTGTAGTAATAACACCTGGTCCAAATAAAATTGGAATTGCTAAAGGAATAATTGCAACATCTTCTTTTTGTTCTGCAGCACTATGTTCTTCATCTGTAGAGTTTGTAGCCACAATAGATTTACCCTGAATCATATTAACCCCGATAATTAAAAGTACTACACCACCTATAGCTTTAATAGATGGTATATTTATTCCAAAAATCTTCAAAATATACCCACCTGCTAGCATTGTAACAACACTAGCTATAAAAACAGTAAAAGAAGTTACTCTACTAACTCTTTTTACTTCTGAAAATTTAACTAAAGAAACCATAATAGCAGCAGCTGCAATAGGGTTTAAAATTGTTAATATTGATATAGTATAAAATAAAATTTCTTTCATCAATTTCCTTTTTTATGAAATTATACTACTTTTTGATATAATTGCTTATATTTTACAAGGAGATATAAGAATGCATATTTACAATTCCCATACAAAACAAAAAGAAAAATTTAAACCTATTAAAAATAATGATGTTAAAATCTATGTATGTGGTCCTACTGTATATGATGATGCTCATCTTGGACATGCAAGAAGTAGTATAAGCTTTGATTTATTAAGACGTACACTTGAAGCTAATAAATATAATGTAACATTTGTAAAAAATTTTACTGATATTGATGATAAAATCATAAATAAAATGAATACTACTGGAAAATCTTTAAAAGAAATTACAGAATATTATATTGATAGTTATTTAAATGATATGGGTGCTTTAGGAGTAAAAAGAGCTGATATTGAGCCAAAAGCAACTGAAAGTTTAGATGCTATGTTTGAGCTTATCAATACCTTAAAAGAAAAAGGTTATACATACGAACTAAATGGAGATATCTATTTTGATACTTCAAAAGATGAAAATTATTGTTCATTAAGTCATAAATGTCAAGAAGATACAGAAAGTAGAGTTGATAACACAGGAAAAAAACATCCAGCTGATTTTGCATTATGGAAAGCATGTAAAGGTGAAGATGATGTGTGTTTTGATAGCCCTTTTGGTAAAGGAAGACCAGGATGGCATATAGAATGTAGTGCTATGATAAAAAAACATATTGCTTATGATGGAGAATATGAGATTGATATTCATGGTGGTGGAGCTGATTTATTTTTCCCTCATCACGAAAATGAAGAAGCACAAAGTAGCTGTGCTCATGGTGGACATCTTGCAAAATATTGGATGCATAATGGATTTGTAAACATTAATGGTGAAAAAATGAGTAAATCTCTTGGTAATAGCTTTTTTGTAAAAGATGCTCTAAAAGTATATGATGGAGAAATTTTAAGATTTTATCTAATGAGTACTCATTATAGAGCTGGTTTAAACTTTAATGAAGAAGATTTACTAGCTAGTAAAAAAAGACTTGATAAACTATATAGACTAAAAAAAAGAATTTATGGAATGAATAAAACTAATTCTGATAAAGAATTTGAAACTAAATTACTTGAAGCTATGAATGATGATTTAAATATTTCAAAAGCATTAGCTGTGGTAGATGAATTTATTGCAAATTCAAATGAAGAACTTGATAACAATCCAAAAGATAAAATTTTAAAACAAAAAGTAAATTCAAATATTAACTTTATTAATCAATTACTTGGTATTGGATATAAAGATGCATATGAATATTTCCAACTTGGTATTGATGAAAAAACAAAAGAAAAAATAAATAGTTTAATAAAACAAAGAAATGAAGCTAAAAAAGAAAAAAATTTTGAATTAGCTGATAAAATTAGAGATGAATTAAAAACTTTAGGAATTTCTATTCAAGACACACCAAATGGTACTATTTGGGAAAAAATATAAAAGGGTATAAAAATGTATGAAAAAATAAAACCATTACTTTTCAAATTAGATCCAGAAAATGCTCATCATCTAGCAGAAATAGCTCTAAGTACAGCTAGAAGATGTCCATTGTTTTTCAATTGGATGACTGAAAAATATTTTATTGATAATAAAATGTTAAATCAGAAAATTTGGGGATTTAATTTTCTAAATCCTATAGGGAGTGCTGGAGGATTTGATAAAAATGCTAAAATGATTCAAGCATTACCTTCTCTTGGATTTGCATGGGGTGAGCTTGGTGCTGTAACACCAAAACCACAAGAAGGAAATGAAAAACCTAGAGTATGGAGACATATCGAAGAAGAAACTCTACAAAATGCTTTTGGATTTAATAATGATGGTGTTGAGGTAATTAGCGATAGATTAAGTAAAATATATCCTTTTATTTTACCATTATGTATGAATATAGGTAAAAATAAAACTACTCCAGATGATAAAGCTATCGAAGATTATAAAATTTTAGTAGAAAAACTAAAAAATAAAGTAGACTTTTTTACTGTAAATGTATCTTCACCTAATACTCCAAATTTAAGAGCTCTTTTAAATGAAGAATTTATTTCAAATTTATTTAAAGAATTAAAAGCAATTACAACAAAACCTATATTAATAAAACTTAGTCCTGATATGGATATTGATTTAGCAATTAATGTAGCAAAAATTGCTGTAGAAAATGGTGCTGATGGTGTAATAGCAACAAATACTACAGTTGATTATAGCTTAGTTAAAAATCCTCAAAATAGAGGTGGTTTAAGTGGAAAAGTACTAAAAGAAAAATCTTATATTATGTTTGTTAATTTAGCAAAAGAGCTTTTTGGAAAAACAACTCTTATAAGTGTAGGTGGTATAGACTCTGCTGAAGAAGCTTATAAAAGAATTAAAGCAGGTGCAAGTTTAATTCAAATATTTACAGCATTTATATACAAAGGTCCAAAACTTTTAAAAGATATAAATGAACAAATTATTGAATTTTTAAAAAGAGATGGTTATTCTCATATATCTGAAGCTATAGGAGCTGATCTAGATAAAATAGATCTTACTGCTTTAGAAACTGAAATAATCGATGATTCAAAAAAAGAAATTATTACAATAAAAAATAAACCATCTAAATTAGAATTAAAAACATATAGAAAAAAAGAATTTAAAAAAAGATTATACAAAAAACACTAAATTTTTAGTGTTTTTGTAATATGATCAAACTTACTTGTCCAAAATTGAAACTTTTTTTCTTTAAAAGCTTAAAATTTTCTTTTTCAAATAAATTAGACAACTCATCTGCTGTATAAAAATTTTCAATAGAATTTGACAAATATTCATATGCTTCTTGATTTTTTGATAAAAAACCACCTATTTTCGGCATCACTATATTTGTGTAAAAATCTACAAATTTTCTTAATACATTATTCGACTTTGTAAACTCTAGTATTACAACTATCCCATTATCATCTAAAACTCTATAAAATTCTTTTATTGCTTTATCAATTTCCATAACATTTCTAATTCCAAAAGAAATACTAATAGTATCAGCACATTTGTTAGGAATTTCATATAAATGTGTAGCACTAAGATTATAAAACTTAACTTCTTTAAATCTATTTCTAGCTACTTCTAGCATACCTTGACTTGGATCTATACCACAAATCTCTACATTATATTTTTTCCAAATTTCTATCATATCTCCAGTACCACACGCAATATCTAATACTTTTTTTGGTTTTTTAATTAAAAATGCTTCTTTTATAGCTATTTCTCTCCATCTTTTATCTATTCCAAAACTAACAACTCTATTTACTTTATCGTAGCTTGGAGCAATAGAATCAAACATTTTTACAATTTCTTCTTGTTTCATTAAAATCCTTATGAATAATTATTCAAGAATTATACATTATTTTATGTTAAAATAAATAAAAAAAGAGAGAAAATATGAAAATAGCAATACTTACGAGTGGAGGTGATAGTAGTGGAATGAACCCTGCTATAAAAAGATTTGTAGAATATAGCTTGTCTAAAAATTTTGAACCTTATTTAATCTATAATGGTTTAGAAGGTTTAATAGATA
>Ga0256843_1001355_pt1 | contig 19445 bp, 13 predicted proteins | sample AlvinellametaG_FD_191572 | JGI IMG/M metagenome (GOLD analysis project Ga0256843, IMG submission 191572) | Pompeii worm associated microbial communities from hydrothermal vent at the East Pacific Rise, Pacific Ocean - Alvinella | ecosystem: Host-associated > Annelida > Integument > Unclassified ... | reverse complement strand
TGTACTCCAGTGAGATGTTTAGATTGTCCGCACCGTTGAGTGGACCAGAAGCCCCAATGGAGAGGGAGGTTCCTATTTCTTGATGATCATTGATGGAGAGACCTACCCCCCCAAAGGGGCGCCAATCTTGATGGATCAGCTCATGACGCTCTTTTCCAAGATTAAATTGTGCAGTGAACTCGGTATAACTCTCTGGAAGTGTTTGAGGTACGTGATGGGTATAGGCATAGCTTGATAGCGATCCAATCAACCGCATGTCTGGATACCCTGCATGCCAGAGGTAGCTGAGGCGAAGTTGCTCCATGGTTCGGTAACCCAAGGAGGTGTGATCTTGCCACGCGTAATGGGTACGCTGGTGCGTAAGATCCAACTGCAGACGTTGGCTAAGATGTTGAGAGAGTTGCACGGTGAGCTGATCTTGCATTCCGTGGCGGTGAAGTTCAGGGGTTAGCGTGCTTTTGGTTTGGTAGTCGGCGTGGATGGCAAGATCAAAAGGGGTGAGCTGATAGTGCCCCTTGAGCGAAAATCCGGTAAAGGGTAGGGTGCTTTGGTGATGCTCTATGCCAATTTCCCAATCCAAAGGGGCGGGGGCGGTCCCTAAGGTGAGGGAGAGTTGGGTATCGTGCTGATGGTGATTGTATTGGTAGTGGTCCATCACAAGCTCTACATTCATGGCGCGATAGAGGTGCCACCGGTAATCAAGATGCTGTTGTTGGAGCAGGACGTTGGGGGAGAGGGAGGCAACCCGAATCGTGCTGGTATAGGCGGGGTAGTCTTGGTTGACCATCCCATCATAGATGCGGTAGAGTTCCACTTCCCGTTCATTGTCTTGCAAGCCCTCAAAGGCAAGGGTATAGGCTCCGGAGCGATCCCCAATATCCTTGGAGGCAATGACCCGATCCCGTACAGGGAGTCGGGCCTTATGCTGAGCGAGAAGTTTATCTTTGGTTGGGTTGTCATTGTACCCCATGGCAAGGTAGAGGTTTAGCCATGGGTAGTCGATCTTCTCACGATGGGTAAGATCATAGAGTTTTTCAATGTTTTGATGATAGGTGTGGTATCCCACGGTGACCTCTTGGAAGAGAATGGGATCCAAGAGATCTTTGAAGGCATTGAGATGAACCTTACTTCGCTCTACGGGTGTCTCGTAGCGAAAGAGTAAGGGGAGATAGAGTCGAGCAAAGTGTTTATCCTTGAGGTATTTGGGTGAGGCGTGAATCATCGCTTTGAGCCGTTTAAAGAGTTTTCTGCGAATGTTGTGCGCTTCAGGGACGCGGTCTTGTTGTTCGAGCAGGTCAGCATAGATGGTGAGGTATTCTGGCTTTGGGTCGGCTTCGAGTAGAGGGGTGAGCCAGCGTCGGGCAAGGTCTCCTTTTTGCAACTCCAGTGCGGCGATAACGGAAGGAAAACCGATACGTTGTCGGAGGTTGGGGTGCTTTTGAAGGAGACGAAGCTCCTGTTTCAGTTCAGGGGTAAAGGTGTTGCCAATGAGAAACCAGAGGTAGGCTTGGTGGGTTTGAGGATTGGTGGGGTCAAGTTCAAGGGCGTGTTTAAAATCTTCAAGTGCCTGTAAGGGCTCTAGGATCTGAGCATGATAGGTTGCCAAAAAGAGGTGATAAGGGAGCTCCTTCTCCATGGCAGAGGGGTGCGGAAGCTGATCAAGGATTTTGGCGATGGCATCATAGGCTTTGTTCTGAAGATGGTAGTAGAGTAATCCATAAAGGTAGCTATGATCATGGCTTTTATCCCACGCTTTTTGGTAGAGATAGGCAAGTTTTTCTCCTTGGTTGAACTTCTTTTCCAGTTGGATCAGTTGGCTATAATAGTAGGTCTCCAATTGACCGGTACGCTCTTGTCGCCAGAGCAGTTGATAGAGGTAGGCATAGTCGTGTGCCATGGTTGCCATGGTTATGAGTGTGGGACTGGGCTGGTCAAGCTCTTTTGCCCACGCGTATGCCTCTTGGTGCCGTTTGAGGGCGGTGAGCTTTTGAATGGAGAGGCGTTGAAGCGTTTGGTTGATGTCGTACAGGGCTTTGTAGTCTTGATAGAGTTGAATCCCTTGGGCAAGCTCTCGGTTATGGTAACTAAAGAGAATCGCTTGTTGATGAATCTTGGGGTGAGGGTGGTGGCGTAGGAGGGTTCGAAAGTAGTGTGCCCCTTGATCAATCATGCCGGTGTACTCAAAATAGGCTACCAGAGGTTTGAGCATCGCTATCTCTCCGGCTTCAAGATGTTTTTGATAGAGCGTGCCCAGTATCTCATGGGCATGCTCAAGGCGGGTCTGAGTGAGCAAGTAGGTCTCATATTTGGGATCATGATAGCGGTGGTAGCCACGGATGTTTAGTGTGATAACCTGTTGCATCTTTCCGAGCCAGAGTGCCAGTTGAATCTGTTGGTCCAGCCATTTTTGGCTACCAAACCTCTGATACGCGTGTTGAGCAATCTCGAGGGCATCTTTTAGCCGTTGGTTGTAGGTAAGGCTTTTGATGGCAAGATCGCTTAAGGGGGGATCAAAAAGTGAAGGGTAGGCATGAAAACTTCTAATGGCAAAGGCCGCGGCTCCACGAATATCATTGGAGGCAAGAAACTCTTTTAGGATGCGTTGGAGATCACTGGATTGTAGGGGGAGGCGTCTCTCGTAGGTGTGAAGTAGCTCCAACAGGGTCTCCTCATTGAGGCGCTTGGCACGGCTGAGCAGATTAAGAATAATCGTAAAGTAGTTGCGAATGGTCTGGGGGTCTTGGGCATCAAGATAGAGATCGTAGGCAATATCGCTAGCCTGCGCATACGCTTCATGGGCGTAGAGAAAGCTCACTGCATACTCCTTGATTGATTTCTCGACCTCAGGGTAGTCCAGCAGACGCAGGAGGGATGCGTAGGTCTCCTCCTCATTACCCAGTGAGGAGGCGAGATTAAAGAGTAGCTTTTCAAACTTGTAATCGATCAGTTCAGGACGCTGTTGCATCAGTCCTTTGAGGGCAACAAGTTGGAGTTCAGGAAAGTCGATTTGGGTTGCTTCAGGAAAGAAAAAGATATACTCTTTGGGTTCACAACTCCACTCAAAATAGTCAAGAAGTTTTTTTTTAATGAGGCGAAGCAGTTTAGGATTTTGGGTGGCAAAATATTGACTCTTAAGAAGCAGGTACTCCATTTTGTAGAGTTGCTGAAGGGTCTCTCGATCCTGAGGTAATGCCAAGAGCTCTTGGGTGAGTTGAAGGGCTTTGTCAATTTTTCCGGCACGACGATAGTTGGCAATCAGTATCATTTTGAGTTTAACGCTGTTGGGGTAGTAGAGCAACATGCTCTCAAGGTAGTTGATTGAGAGGTTGGTGTTCTTCCCTTGGGTCTGGATAATGCTGTTGATGTCCTTTTGGGGAAAGAGCAAGTAGAGCACAAAGGCAAAAACCACCACAATAGCAACCATCTCCCGAATGGAGAGAATGGAGGTGCTTGTGTCGTGATTATTGGCACTTGAATACAACCGTGGCTCCTTGGTATTGCTCACTCTCTAGGGTAAGAATGGAGGCATTACGCTCCATGCGTAAGGTGGGGGATGAGGTTGGTAGTTGACATGCGGGTGGGAGGTAAAAACTGCTCTGAAGAGGGCGGTTAGCCTGTAGATCAAAGGTGATTTTGTGCGGGGTATACTCCACTTGTTTAACCCATCCGTTACTCTCAAGGAGATAGGGAAGGTTGGGCGTTTGATTGGAGAATTGAATGCGATGTTCATGGCGTTGGTCGAGGGTAATATACGTGCGTTGGTGGAGGTGTCGATAGCCCGCTACGCCTTGGCTTGTTTGTAGGTCTATGTGAATTGGATAATCCACGCGAAGGGTTCGTAGCTCTCCTTGGTTGCGAATCTCATACCCTTGATCCCATTTGGCAATGGCGGTGTGGTAAAAGTCATGAACTTTTTGGATGTATTGATCGGCATAGAGTTGAGATGTTTTTTGTTGGTTTGCCCAACGGTAGACGCTCTTTAGTGCGTTGAGTGATGCGAGTTTGGAACCTGAGTAGATGTGGTAGTAGATCTCAATGGGCTTGAGTCGTCGAGGTTGTTCCGTCATCGTAAAGGTATCAATGACATCTCGATACCCCCAAAAGGGACCTAGCCAGTTATTGGTGTAGGCGTTTTCACTTTGGGCTCCGTTGTAGACTTGCCAGTAGGCTTGATGCTGAAGTCCAAAGGGGGAAATGTGGCTGAGCCATGGATGATGTTTGGTGATGGTGGTATCGCCTCCATTCATGGTTAAAATCTGATGGCGTTCGGTGTAGGCAAGGAGCTCTTTGGTTGGAAGGCAATCCCCACTCCAGAAGAGAACACGTGGGATCTGCTTGGAGAGGGGAGCAAACGAGAGCGCAAAATTGACGCTTCCTACGGTCTCCCGTTGGGGATCGTAGTGCGAGGAGCTAGGGAGGGGAAGAGTACCACGGTCTCCTCGCCACGCTTCAATCGAGTGATGTTGGATAAGCATCCCTTGATGGTGTTGTTGGGATGGATTGGTCTTGTGCCAAGATAGGGGATGGGAGAAGGTGTGACCCGCGGGTTGGATCCATGGCATTGCGTAGAGTCTTTTGGCAATCCTCTTCATGCGAAGCCTCTGCTTGGTTGGGAGGCTCCCCAACGAGAATTCACCTTCAATGAGGGAGAGGGTGTGGGGCATGAGGTATGTTTGGTAGATCTCTCTTTGGAGGTACTCGGGGGCAAGGGCAGGGGAAGCGGTTGGTGCACTCTGCATAAAACCATCCCCATCAACGTGCGCCAATAGGATGCGTCTGCCTGCTTCCGTGGTGGGATCAGGCACAGGAATCGTATCAAGCGCAAGGGTCTCTTTGAAGAACCTAAAGGGATCAATGGTCCAGAAGTGCTCATGGGCAACGGAGATTACAAAGGCATTGCCAAGGGCATAGCCTCCCCACGAGGTGCGCGCAAGAGGAGTAGAGCGTTGCCCATTCTCATACGTGACCGTAAGGATGGGGTGGGCATCCTTAGGCTCGAGCAGTTCAGAGGTAAAGGCAATTGAGGCGGGCATCTCAAAGGGCTGATAGCCCGCATGGTACGTGGTCTGTGTTGGGCTAAAGGGTTCATTGTGGTTCATGCTTTGGGTAATGCCCAATGTTTTGAGACGTTTGGGAGTTGGTTTAAATCCAAAATGGTTCAAAAAGAGTACCTTGACCCCTTGGGCTTTGGCTTTTTTGGTAAAGGCATAAATCTTTTCACTGTTAGGAGTCTCTGCGTCCACCCAAACAATAACCCCATGGTAGCGATCATCAATGTTGCTTGGGAGTGGTTGCGTTGAGATGTCATAAAGTAGCGGAACATAGCCCAAGTGTTCCAAGGGCATGGAGGCGAGTAGATGCGCATTGGAGTAGGCAGGGTTGTTGTCCTTGAAGAGGGATTGATTAAAGAGGATTAAGACCTCTCGACGCAGTCGTGGAATGTGGCACTCCCCTTGGTCATGTAAGAGCCCATCCGTTACGTAGGGGATGATCCCTAGCTTTTTGATCTTTTGTGCGAGCGCATGGCGGACACTTCGGTTCTGATCCGTGTAGTCAATGGAGACAACATCAAGGTGGTAGGCTTGTGCCTCCCTAAAACGATCCAGTAGCCATTCTCTATCGGCTTTGGGGACCGGACGGTAGGTTTTGTGGGCATGATCGTAACGCGAGAATAGACTCTCTGCAACCACCGCATGAATATCGGTATGAATGGCAGGGAGCAGTTCAAAGCCTCGGTTGGCAATCAGTTTAGCATGGGGGTAGTGTTGATGAATGGTATGAATCAGTTGGATCAGTGCACGTTGCTGGGTCTTGAAGCGTTGGGGGTCGTTTCGGGTGACATGGTAGGCATCCATGGTGTCCAGAAAAAAGTGACGATAGCCTTGCTGATAGAGGTGTTTAAAGCGATTGAGTAAAAACGTTTGATACCCTTTTTGGGTGAGATCTGCAACGCGTGAGTGCCACGTACGGTTCTCGGAGATGACCCATGAGGGATCGTAGGGATGGAGGGATTTTCGCCACGGCTCTATCTCCCCAACGCTTACGTATGCCACCATCTTGTCGGGGTAGCGAAGGGCATAGATGTTGTCGATGGCATCGGCTTCAACCACCACCTTATCGTAGAAGTTAATAAAGCGATCATCTAGGTTCGTGCTGTAGATAAACGCGTAGCGTTCATCGCCCCAAAGGGTGAGGCTCAACAGCACCACACTAAGCAGTAGTTTACTGCAACATAAAGGTCTCATAATCTAGCTCCTGTAGAATTTTATTAAGGGTCTGGATACTTGCCACAAAGAGTATTAGCAGGGTAATGCTAAAGCCATAACCATAAAAATAGGGTCCTAGCTGAATGCTTACCCATGTCAAGAGGGCATTGAGCAACACAAACGCAAGGGTATAGAGCAGTGCCTCTTTTTGGCGATCAAGATAGTAGAGAAATGCCAAAATAGACATAAAACCTAGCTGAAGTTGAACCCCTACAACATCCACATAAAAAAGGGGAAGGTAGAGCTTGGGCAACATTAAGAGTTCAAAGAGCTTCTCTGCTCCCAAAAAGAGAAAGATGTTAAACATTCCTTGGACAAAGAGGATCTCTCGAATACTGAGTTTAATGGCATCAATCATCCCCTGTTTGTGGCGTTTAATCTCACGAAGGGTTCCATGTTTGTTAATGGCACGATAAAACCCTTCATAGGCATGAGCAAAGTCAACCTCAAGGCGATAAAAGACAACGGCCATGCCAGGAATAATTGAGAGATACGCCAAAAAAATAGGAAAGTCGTAAATCATTGAGGCATGGAGACGATCGATTACCACGTAACCGACCACGGGGGAGACCCAAAAGATCACTTTGTCGATCCAGATGGCGATGTTGTAGAGCATCCCAGAGTAGGCGAGTTTCCAATAAAATTTTCCAAACTTCTGAGTAAACATGTCAAAGCGAAGAAAGTTTTGATGGTTACGGTTAAAGGAGGGGAAAAAGTAGATAATACCAAAAAAGAGCAGAAAAAAGATTACTGAGTTTCCAATAATAAAGGAGACCAGTAGACCAATGACACCCCACTCATGTAAGAAGATGGCGACAATGTAGATGCTAACGTAGCCCAAAAGGTAAAAGAGAATTACCAACTTGTAGAGCTTGAGACTTGCGGCTAGGATGTTGGCCATCCAGACACCACTGAGGATAACAAACAGGGTACCGTAGAGCAGTACAAAGAGGTTCGATTGCGTATCAAAGAGCCAGAGCCCTAGCCCAAATCCCAGCACAATACCCAGTGCGATAACCACCATAAGCATGCCTAAAAAGTTGGGCAGGACGAGATAGTAGCGTGATTCATAGATCCGATCGGCAATGAATCGGGTAAAAGGGAGTTGAAAAAAGCCGGTATAGATTGAGCTAATGGCTAACGCGGAGACGTAGGTTACCGAGGCTTGGAGCATGGTGGTGTCCTCTTGATTGGCACCAAAGAGGTAGATGTTGCTTAGACCAATGCCTAGAATAATAATCATTGAGATTACCCACGGTCCACTGCTTAGCACTGCGGAGTAGCCAAAGGCTTTGAAGACCGCACTAAGGCTCTTCTCTTCAAGAATTTGACGCAGTTGAAACCCTATGCCTGCCACGTTTGGTTCTCCACCATCTCAAAGATATCTTCATAGACCTTTTGGTAGTTTTTTAAAAAGATATCTTGGGTATAAAACGTATGCACTCGCTCCAAGCCTGCTTTTTGTGCTTTTTTCCACTTTGCTTCATCACTTAAAAAGCTAATATACGCATCCGCAATTTGCCCCACATTGGCAATCTGACAGACTTCGCCCGCTGCTCCTAATGCTTGGTCTTTGGGATCCTCTCCACCGTAGATCAGTTCACTGCAAGAGCCCACATCGGTTGCCACGCAGGGGAGTCCAGCGGCAAATCCTTCGAGAATAACCAAGGGCATCCCTTCGCTAATGGAGGTGAGGGTGAGTAGACCACTCTTGGGGAGAATCTCTACAATGTTTTGAAAGCCTAAAAATTTAATGTTTTCTCCCACGTCCAAAATGGTAATCAGCTCTCGACACTCTTGGGCATACGCCTCCTCCTCATCATCGGGTCCGACGATCCATGCTTCGACCTCGGGAATGGCATCGGCGGTGATACGCATGGCACGGATAAAGGTTTTGATGTCTTTTATTGAGACCACGCGACCTATAAGGGTAATGATTTTTGGGACCCCTTTGGGGCGATGTTCAAGCGTGGCACCTAGCTTTTTGATATCCACCCCATTGGGGATAACACGACAGCGTTGAGGATCTGCACCGTAGGCAATTTGGGTCTTTTTGGCAACCCCAAAGAGTGAGAGAATGGGGTTGGCACGGCTGTAGCTCATTTTTCCAATCCCCTCAAAGAAACGGACCCACATGGTCTGGATGTAGTTCTCTTCAGCCGATTCGCGAAAGATCTCTGGTTTTTGATGGAGGTTTAAGGCGCTTGAGATGAGGTCAATTTTTCGCTCTTTGGTGTAGATCCCATGCTCTGTTAGGATAAAGGGTTTGCCGGTATCATGGGAGATAAGGGTGGAGAGAAATCCTGAGTAACCGGTGGAGGGAGAGTGGATAATTTTTCCTTTGTTGCGTAGAGTCTCTGCAAGTTTTGCCATTTTCCAGATGGGAATGTGGATGCTTCGAACACTCCAAAAATAGTCCAGAAAGGAGAGACTTGGGCAGTTTTCATGGTTTTTATTGTTGATGTAGTACCACGCTTCACGACTGTATAAAAAGGTGGTCTCATTGACCTCTTTGAGATAAAAATCCAGATCTTTGATCTCAGGGGGAAAGGGGGCATTTTTCTCTTTGGTTCGAAACCATTGGTAGAGTTGTTCGACCTGTTCAATCTGTTTGGGATCCCCATCCATGGCACGAATGGGGGGACGCTCCTCCTCTTCAAACATAAACATCTCAATCATGTAGTGGAGGTTATTAGGAAAGGGGAAGAGGGGCTTGGGGGAGTAGTCGGACATGCGACTGCCAATAAAGACAATGCCAAAGGTATATTGGGGAAGTCCGGCGATGAGCTGTGCAATCCATGAGGAGACTCCACCACGAACATAGGGGTAGGTGCCTTCACAGGGGATAAGAATGTCAAAGGGACCTTTGTCCAGTGTAACTTTCATGCGTGGCTCCAGATGGGAACGAGGGGTTTAAGACGAAGATCAATCTCAAACTCCTCTTTAATAATGTATTGAGCAATCTCATCGTAGCGTTTTTGCGCGTATTTGATCTCTGCAAAAAAGGTAGCGAGGGCATTGGGAGGGGTTCCTAACTCAATGGCTTTAAGAAAATAGTGCTCCGCTTCATTGTAGGCGTGATTAAAGATCTTAATTTTTCCCAGAAGTACAAAGGCGTTACGGTTTTTGGTGGTGTATTGAAGGGTCTCCTCAATCTTCTGGGTATAAAAACCGGTGAGTTGTTCGTTGGCAACCCCATGAAAGATAAACTGCCAGTAGGTCTGAGCCAGCTCAAAACTAAGTCGCTCTTTTTGAGTTGCATCGGTGCTTCGAGCGAGCTGTTCTTGGAGCAGTTTAATGCTCTGGTTGAGCTGTTTTTCAAACGTGGAGATTAGGGCAAACGCATAAAGACGAGTCTCATCGGACCCATCGGAGAGAAACTTTTTAATTTTACCAATGTTTCCTTGGGCATGACTGTCGTAGAGGATTTTGAGTGATTTGATCTTTTCGTCACTGGAAATCTTGGCACTCTGTTGGCTCTCTAGTGCTAAAATTCCTTCGTGAAATTTACTCTCAACCATGGGAAAATCGGCAACTTGCTCCTCGAAAAAGATACTCTCGTAGCTGGGACGACTGATGCGATGGGTTGCCCACGAGAGTCCAAAGAGGAGCATGGCTAGGGTTAGGATAATTCCCGTAAAGAGAAGCCCCACATTCACGAGGGTGAAGAAGGTAAAAATCTCCAGCCGATAGGGTTGATATTTTCGGGGTAAGAACTGCACAATAAGCACGGAAAAGAGTGCCCAAAGAAGAAGCTCAATAAGTAAAAAGAGCAAAACTTGTTCACTGTTATTGGTCTGTTTAAGACTCTCTATGAGCAGTTGAATGGTCGGATGTTCAGGCATCATGAAGCTCCTTTAGTAGCTGTTTGAAGTTTCGAATGGAGCTGTTTTTGATCTGGATTTTTTGGTAGAGATCCTCACCCACCTGTTGATGCAATGCGGTCTCAATGTTTTTGGACTTTTGATAAAAACCCGCTTTGGTTAAAAAGGGGAAGAGGATAAAGTGGTGGTAGCTCCCTTGAGTGTGAATGGCAATGTATTGGTCCATAACTTCAAGTTCAGGATTTAGATAAAAAAAGTCTTTGAGAAGATTGTGCACGTGATCATCATCCGTAGAGAGTAGGTAGATACGGCTTTCGATATTAAACCCTTCTAAGAGATGATGGAGTCGGACGACTTCAAGTTTAAAGTCAATGATCTCTTGGCGTTCGTGAGGATTTTCGTGGAGCTTTGCGGTGGGGTTTTTAGGTGGAGGAATTTTAGCAAGGGAGGCACGCTTTTTATATTCGGTCCAAATGTAGTTAAAAACGACATTGATTTTAAGTAGGGTATCTTCGTTGTAAAAGAGGAAGGGGATGTCCTGAATAATGAGTAAGGCAATAACATTCTCCCGTTTATCCAGAAAGGGTACGGCATAGATATAGGCTGTTTGATCCTTCTCTTCAAGATCTTTGAGGTAGATGGCGCGTTTGCTCTCAAGGGTATCTTGAATCAATTTATCTTTTGGGTTGACTTGGGTCTCAATCTCTCCAATGCTGTAAAAACAGCGTTTGAGTCGCTCTCCTTTGACCTGCCAGATCATGGCAGCGTTGACGGAAAAGAACTTTTTGAGTACTTTGAGGGTATTGTGCGCACTTACTTCAGGGCTGTTGTGTTCACCATTCTCCAACACATCGGCAATGACAAAGCGGAAGGAGGCGGGTTGGGTGATGTAGATTGATTCAAGCTTGTCGTGTGAAATTTTGAGGGTAAAGAAGGCGTTGGTGAGTTCCTTGAGACGAAGTTTGAGATAGTTGGTGCGGATATGATACCTGTTGAGTTGATTGTGTAGATTGCTAAAGAAGAGTCCATAGAGAAAGACAAAGGCCAAGTTTTCCAAAAGCATGGAGGTAAAGCTTGGATCATGGCGGTAGAAATAGAACGTTGCCACCCCAAACGTTACCCACATTAAGAGCCCCATGGCCAACCCATAAAAGAGGGTGACAATAGCAAGCCATAAGATTAGAAAACTAAAGGGGTAATGCACCAGCAAAGGATCTTGATGATCAACAAAGTAGCCCATTATAAGGATAATGCCAGCAAAGCCAATAACTTCAAAAGATTGAAGAAGAGGGGAGCGTTTTTTAAGAGTCATTGGTTACGGTGCAAAGTGGGGCATCAACTCTTGGGCGATCTCTTGCGCAACCACACCAATGGATTTATGTCCCCACCCGCTTTTGGCACCTACCCCACGAAAGAGAACCTGATCATCACTGAGTCGAGTGATCTCCATGGAGTAGCTCACCACGGGTTCTCCGTCGATACCGGTTTTGTATCGCCACTCTTGCACTTCACCGGTGACGAGATAGAGCACTTGAGCATCCCGTGCTTGTTGTTTTTGTGCGTTTAGAAAATCACGTTTTTTGATGGGTTCTCCCATCTCTTCACTCCCCTCAATTTGTGAGAGAAGAGGAATTTTGTGGCTAGCGAGTACCCCTTCGACAATGCTCGCAGCACGAAGTCCTGCCATTGGGGTTTCGGTGTAGTTCCAAAATGCACTAATGGCATAGGGTTGGTTACGTGGTAGAGTGGTCTCTACTTTATGAAGGTGAGAGGAGCATCCAGATAAAAAAAATATGAAAAAATAGAATAATACAATAGCTAGTGATTTTTTAAAAATCATGATAGCCTCCACATAGTTATTGACCTATTATAGGAGACCAACTCTAGCGATTAAGCTTTTTATTTAGGCTTAATCGTTGATTTTTTTTAGATTTTGGTAGATTAGTAACACTTTAATTTAGAAAGTTAACACTAAAATGTAATTATAGTGTCTTTATGTTGTTGCACCACCACCCAGCTGTGCTTTGACATGATCTTCTGCCATGGAGATGTTCCATGCGGGTTCCCAGACCACTTCTACCTCAACCCCATTGACCCCGTCAATTTTCTCTACGGCCTCTTGGACCCACTGTTTAATCATTTGGTGTAGGGGGCATCCTCGGGTTGAGAGGGTCATAATCACTTTGACGGTGCAATCCTCTTGGATGATGGCATCATAAATCAGTCCCATCTCCACAAGATTAAACCCCACTTCGGGGTCAATGACGGTCCGAATCGCATCGTACACTTGATCTTTTGTTATGTTACACATGTTGTTTTCCTTATATATTGTTTGTTCAAAAGGAAGTGGTGCTTTAGCGCCACCAAAAAGAGATGAGGCTAAAGTCACATTTCCATAAGGTTTTTACTTCCCGTAGCCCAACATTTTGGACATGGAGAGGTAGAGAAAAATAGCGCCCATAATAAGTAGACTCACACCGGATTTAAAGAGAAACTCATTTTGAACCAAGAGTCCCAATCCTCCCAAAAGAGTGCCGATGGAAGAGTAGCCAAACATCATGGTGGCTTGCGATTTGGGGTACATCTCATGAAGCATCGGGACCTTCTCCTTGCCGACCAATGGTGAGAATCGCTCAAACCAGACGAGAAAAGGAACGATTTTGTAGAGGTGACCATTGATAATAAACCCAATAAAGCCTACCATAAAAAACCACATTGACCCATGCAACCAGACTGAAGAGAGGCTTGGAATAACAGAGATGATCCCTAAAAGAATCGAAAGCCCAAGTGAACCAAAGCTAAAGATCATTGACTTTGCCCAGATATCCAGCTCTTTTCGTACGGTAAGATTATAGATAAAATAGATCTGTTGCATGTAAAAAAGAACCCCTATAAGGGTAAGCAGGTAGCCCAACCATGCAAGTAGACCAACGCTAAAGAGGGCACTCAAAAAGACCACCCCAACCCCAATGGAGACAAGCCTAAAAGCCCGTTTAATAGGAGTTTCATCAAATCCATGTGCCAAGGAGAACATGGGTAAGAGGGTCATGGAGAGTCCCATGATGGTTAAAAGGACAAACCCTCCAAGCACGGCATAGACATGCGCTTTGAGCATGCTCTCCACATCAATAACCATGCTACCACTCAGTCCCAAAGCAATGGCGAATCCGGTAAGAATACCAATGAGTAGGTAGCTGTTGCTTATGGCAACGGTTTTTACGGTTAGAGTATTAATTGAGGTTTTGCGTAAGGTGGCAAAGGCTTCAATGGCGAAGATCATCATGGAGGTAAGAACCAACATCCCTCCGTAGGGAAGCAGGGCAGGCATCCAGCCAAAACCAACAACCATACCAGCGGTTCCAATCCCTAAAAGAGGAAGAATCACATAATAGAGGTCCACGACCGCGTGTCCTACCTCCAGTACCACGGGAATGAGTTGTGCCATCGCGCCAAAGATAATGACCATGACAAAGCCCAGCAAAAAGAGGTGAACCCAACCGGCGATGCTCATCTCTTGATAGGCAAAGTCCACGGAGAAGTTCATCAGTGCGACCATTGCCACAAGATAAAAAATCACTCCGATACGAAAATAGGGAGCAATCAGTTTAAGAGGTGGTGCAAAATCTTTACCGATGGCAAACATCACCTATCACCCGTCACAGCTGTTTTTGGTGAGATCAGCCTTTTCACTCTCGCCGGCAATGTAGGAGAAGGTGATCTTGACACGACCATCTTCAAGCTCCTCTTTGGTGTGGGCATAGTTCTCTCCAATTTTTGCAATGAGCCCTCCTGGGAACTTGTGGTTGATCATGACCAACTTTTTATTTTCGTTGTCGATTAGTTTGAGTCCAGCCATGGCATTAACCATAGGGTCTGGTGGTCCACACTTTGAGGTGTCAAACTCGTAGTATTGGGTCTCTCCCATGGTGTAGGTAAAGAAGGGCACGGTTGCCCCAGCTACGTCAATCTCTTTTTTTTCTATTTCGGACATATCGTCTCCTATTATAATTTTTCATCATTATAATTATAACTTTAACAAAAAAAGTTGATATCAATCAACTATGGGGTGGAAAAATATGTTATTTAGTTATTAATTTGTATAATTATATATAAAGACTAAGAATTTTCAAAGGATGAAGATGACAAATGAGGCAGAAGAATATTATAGTAAGGGAAAACACTATTTTGCATTGATGGAGTTTGGTTTGGCATTGGAAGCCTTTAACGAGGCATTAACGATTGCTCAAGCTGATCCGAGCATGGAAGAGATAGAGTTGGCAAAACTCTACAATGATATAGCACTCTGTTACTATCATCTCTTTGATGCCTCGCAGGCGTACGACTATTTGAAACGCTCCATTGCAATCAAAGAGCGACTGCTTGATCCAACGGCCTCCACGCTTGAAGTGGCACGTGCCAACCTCAAGGATATTGAATCCGAAATGAAGCCAAAGCCTCCGAAAACACCCAAACGCTCTTGGCAATCGTTTGGGCGTATGATCTGGTTACGGTACTTTAAAATAGGCATGCTTTAAGGGTTTGAAACTGCTGAGTTCTGGAGCGTTGAGTTGAAGTTTTTGAGACTGTTGGGGGGTGATAATGTAGTAGCCCAACGTCACTTCAAGGGTATCTCCACTCTTTAGGGTGGTGTTAAAATCGATCCATCGCTTCTCATTTGCATGGATCATGTTGTTGTGGATGATCTCATCGGCAAGCCATGGTGCTGAGGGGTGACCTTGCGTACCAATAATGCGTGCAAAGGTTTGAGGAGGAAGCGATTGAGTCCGGTTGGCGTGTTTTTGGGTGACTCGCAGTTCAAGTTGTCGCAGTGGGTGAAGCATTAAGTCGTGTGGTGCACGATTGTTAATAAGAATCTTGAATCCTCCCTCCTTGGGCTGGTAGGTGAGATCTATGTATTGAGAGAGCATTTCAGGAGCATTGTGCGCTCCTGCAAAACCATGAAAAGCGTGGGTTTGACTCTCACGAATGGTGGTGGCGCTCCCGTTGACCTTAGGCATGTGGCAGGTGATACAGTTTTGTTTACGATCGTGAGCTCCCTCCTCATTGGTACGACAGAGTTCAAACCCTTTGCTGTTGCGTTTGTGACTGTGGCATCCCATGCAGACGTTGCCGGTATAGAAGTTGGGGTTGCGGTAATCTATATCGTGGTAAGGGGAGCCGGTTCGCTCTTTGATCAGTCCAAACCATGAACTTTTCTCTTGATAGACCACTTTACTCTTCTCCTTGCCCGCTTGAGCGGAGTAGAGGGTTTTATCTTTGGTCTCATAGAGGTTCTCATTGGCTTGAGGGTGTTGTTTGATATCGATGATGGTATGACAACTCAAGCAGGTAATCCCTTGGTGGATTGATTGTTGATCCTGTTGTGGGGCGTGGCATTTGGCACACTTATACTCCCCTTTAGCATGGTCGGGGTGTTTTTTCCAGACCGCATTGTGAATGGGGTCGGTTTTTGGGGTTGAGCGTTGATGCAGGGAGTGTTGAAACTCTTGTGAGATAATAGGGTGACAACTTTGGCAAGTTTTGAGATCATTTCCTAGCAGTAGCAGGGAAAAGAGTGGTAGCATAAACAGTGGACGCATGGCAATCTCCTTGATGAAATAAATCCCATATTATCTTGTTTGGTTGTGGTTTAAATTGATGCACATCAACATCAATAATGAAAAATAATAATACCATTAATCTGAGGTAATGGTAGTGGACATCAACGAGAGTATTAAGGGGTTACAATTTTTCCATCATCTAAACAATCGGGAGCGTGAACGACTCATCTCCATGGTCACATTGAAGCGTTATTGCAAACACTATTTATTGCATTATGAGCGAACAAAGGGGCAACAGTTACTTTTTTTGGTTCAGGGCTTAGCCAAGGCTTATAAAATGGATAAGCATGACAATGAGATCTTTTTATACCATATTCATCAAGGGGAGTTAATCTCTGAGATCTCATCGGTAAAGAGTGCATCGTTGCTCAGTTATGCCAACGTGGTGTTTGTTGAAGATTCGCTGGTCTTAAGCGTGGATTATGCCGAGTTTCAACGGGAGTTTTTAAGCCGTGGAGAGCTCTGTTTGGCATTGACCAATGAGGTGATACGTCAATCGCAACGCTTGCAAGATTTGGTCAATCGGGAGTTTATTTTTGATGCGGTTGCCAAGGTAGCAATGATGCTCTCAACCGATCTTGTCCTGTTTAATCAATTGAAGCGTTATGATGTCTCATTGATGTTGCATATTCAGCCCTCCACCCTCTCACGGGTTTTAAGTCGGCTTAAACGTCAAGGTCTGATTGCCATTGATCATGGAGAGGTTATCATTACGGATCTACCGCGACTTAAGTCGATCTATGAAGGAATGCTACAATGAAGGGAATAAAAATTGCAGGAGGGTTGGTTGTGGTGCTGTTGATTATTTTAGCACTGAACTCCTCCTTTATTGCCAAACAGAATCGAAAAAATCATGCCATGGTGGTCTTTATTAGTGAACAAAAAGCGTTTACACAAGAGATCTCAAAGACCATCTTTTATCTCTATCGCAACGTTCATTATCCACAAGATGATACCCAATTGGATGTCATTGTGAAAAAGTATCTTGATAATCTTAGTCGCAGTGAAGGGGCATTTACTCAAAATGAGGAGATTGTCTCATTGTGGAATACGTTTTATGCAAATGTTCAGCGTTTTCGTAATCAACAGCGTGTGCCAACGGGGTACAACTCGTTGGTAACGTCTAAGTTGGTTAATCAAATCTACCGAACCAATCTTTTGTTGGTGAATCAGTTTGATCGGCTTCTTCATGCCAAACAGCAATCGCATGCGTCAAGGATGAGGGGTTACTACTGGTTGGAGTATGGATTGTTTGTCATGCTTTTGGGTGTATTGATCTATCTCTTTAGTCGGATACATCTGGTGATGGAGTTTATTCAGGAGTTTCGACGCACCTCCCGACGCATTATTGAGAACGCAACCATTCGTGGGGTGAAGCCTATTGTTATTCAATCGGATGATAAACTCCTGAGCGAAGTGATGCAAAATCACAACCAGATGGTTGAACAGATCAATCAAGCCATTCAACAGAGTCGCGATGCTATTTTAAACACCAGTGAACTGCTTGAACAACTCTCCCAGCGGATTGAGTCCTACATGGAGTTAATCACTCAGATGCACTCAAAAAAGAGTACGGTGCAAGAGGCGGAGCTGTTTCGGCGAGAGGATGCGGTAATTGAGTCATTGGAGACCTTAATGCGTCTGCGTCAACGTCTAACGGATCTGGAACAGGATCTGGAACAGTTGATGGCACATGCCCCCAAAGGAGTGCTCTAAGCAGTTGCCTCCGATAGGAGTTAAAATGTTTCAATTCTCTGAGATGAGTAGCCGTGTATGTTTCGTTACTGGAGTCATAATCTGACCTAAGTCAAATTATAATCTTGACAAATAGACTATGATACTACTATTGAGTGTTGGGTAAATGAAATGTCGCAACGTCTCAAATAAAATGTAGGAGAAAAGTATGATTCGAGCAGTTTCAAAGCTCTCTGCGATGCTTTTGGGTTCAACCTTAGCCATCAGCGTAGCAACCGCAAGTAATGGTGAACTTGAAAAGATTATGAAAAAGAGAGGCTTAACGGAAAACGACCTGATTCGTGCCGCCAAGACCTATAACCCCACAGGTGGGCGTGATGAGTTTATCGTCTTTAGTTCAGGTGGACAGTCAGGGCAGGTGATTGTCTATGGGGTTCCTTCGATGCGAATTTTAAAATATATTGCCGTCTTTACCCCAGAGCCTTGGCAGGGGTATGGGTACGATGAGGACAGTAAAAAGATTTTACGACAAGGGAACATTCGTGGACGTGAGATCAATTGGGGAGATACCCACCACCCAGGGCTTTCTGAGACCAATGGGAAGTATGATGGAAAGTGGTTGGTGATCAATGACAAAGCCAACCCTCGACTCGCCGTTATTGATCTTGAGGATTTTGAGACCAAACAGATTGTGGTCAACCCCATTTTCAAATCCGATCACGGTGGAGCGTTTTTTACCCCTAACTCCAAACATATTATTGAAGCGTGTCAATATGCAGCACCGTATGATAATAATTATCACCCCATTGAGGAGTACAAAGAGAGCTATCGTGGTGGGGTAACGGTATGGGATTTTGATCCCAAAGAGGGAAAAATTCATCCCGAGAAGAGCTTTACTATTGAGATGCCTCCGTATATGCAAGATCTCTCCGATTCAGGAAAAGGGGCAAGTGATGGTTGGGGCTTTACCAACTCCTTTAATACCGAGATGTATACAGGGGGAATTGAAGTAGGGATGCCTCCGTTTGAAGCGGGATGTAGCCGAAACGATACGGATTTTTTACATGTCTACAACTGGAAAAAATTGGCAGAAATTGCCAAAGATGATAAGAATGTAAAAATTGTTAATGGTATGCGTATCGTGCCCATGGATGTGGCGGTCAAAAATGATTGTCTCTTCTTGATTCCTGAGCCCAAGTCACCGCACGGAGTAGATGTGAGTCCTGATGGAGAGTACATTACCGTGTGTGGTAAGCTCGATACCCATGCGTCGGTCTATAAGTGGAGCAAAATCAAAAAGCTCATTGCCGATAAGAAATATGCGGGAAAAGACCCTTATGGTATTCCTATTTTGGACATGAAAGAGGCGTTGCATGGTCAAGTGGAGCTAGGACTTGGACCGTTACATAATCAGTACTCCAACGTAGATGGTGAGATCTACACCTCGCTTTATGTAGACAGCCAGATTGTCAAATGGAACTACAAAGATCTTAAAGTACTTGACAAAGAGAACGTGCACTACAATGTTGGACACCTCTGTGGAATGGAGGGAAAATCCGCCGATCCTCAAGGGAAATACATCATTTCACTCAATAAATTAGCAATTGACCGATTTGACCCTGTAGGACCACTGCACCCCCAAAACCACCAGTTGATTGATATTAGCGGTAAGACCATGGATCTCTTGGTGGATATGCCCCTCCCTCTAGGAGAGCCACACCAAGCGGTAGCCATTCGTGCCGAGAAGTTGCACCCCAAAGTACGCTACACCATGGGAACCAACACCAAAACTGGCAAACCACACGTGGGTAAAACGCTTGCAGGTCAAGAGAAGATTGTACGTGATGGCAATAAGGTAACGGTCTATGCCACCTTGGTACGCTCCCACATCAACCCTGAGCGAATCACGGTAAATAAAGGGGATGAGGTAACCATTTATCTGACCAATCTCGAACGTGCCCAAGATGAGACGCATGGATTTACCGTGGATCACTACGATATTCACGCTTCGCTTGAACCAGGTGAGACCACCGAGCTTA
>Ga0256843_1001354_pt1 | contig 19452 bp, 23 predicted proteins | sample AlvinellametaG_FD_191572 | JGI IMG/M metagenome (GOLD analysis project Ga0256843, IMG submission 191572) | Pompeii worm associated microbial communities from hydrothermal vent at the East Pacific Rise, Pacific Ocean - Alvinella | ecosystem: Host-associated > Annelida > Integument > Unclassified ... | reverse complement strand
TTGTGAATACAAATTTTAAAAGAAGTTCTCAGCCGATATTTGTTTTGGCGTTTATGGAAGGACTTAGAAATATTTTAATTGACAGGACGAGTTTTGAAAATAAAAAAGAAGAATTGGCGTATATTAGAAATTATGTAAAAAAACATTATAAAGAAAATAGCGGCAAATTGGAACTTTGGGGAAAAATTCAAAATTACATCTACAAAAGCGACTGGTTTGATAAATATTTGGTAATTGATAAGGACGGTAATGTGATAAATCAAATGGATGAATTTAATCCTTCAAGAGCTTTTCTTAAAATAAACGGGAAAAATATTGAAATAAAAATGAAATAAAGGAAGTTTTTGAAAAGTAATTTAAAAAAGCATTTTAACGATAAAGCAGATTTTATTGAAAAATTTGTTTCCGTTTATTGGGAGGCTTATATTTTTATAAGCGGAAAAGATGAAAATTTTGAAATTTTTATTGGAGAAGACTATATTGAAATATGGCATTTAAAACCAAACGGTAACAGTGAAATAATTTCAAAAGAGAAATTTATAAACAAACTGCAAAACTTACAAAAGATGGAAATAGAAATCTTTGTAATATAAATGGAGGAAGCAATGAATGAAACATTTGTATTCGTTGATAAAGAAAACATTTATTACCTGCTAAATTTAGATGATAGATATGGAGTATTTATAAACACATTCAGATTTGAAAACGGTAAAGTAGCAGAATTTGAAACACCAAAAAAAGAGGTGTTTGAGAAATATTTTAGTTTTTGGAAGAATTTAAGTAACGTTGAAAAAAGAGATTATATTTATAATTTGTGTTTTGCTTTAAATTATAAAATTTCTAAAAGAGCTTTAAAAACCTTAGGAGAAGATTTTTGTTTTAGATATTTGAGAGATTTGGATGAGCATTTTTTATTTCAGGATAAGTTTGCAAAGCATTTTATTTTGGATTTTAAAGCTATCGAGCAAGGTAGGGAAGTTTTTTATAGACAACCTAAACTATTTCCGTTTTATATCAGTTATTTAGATATATGGATTACTGAGGATTATAAAATCATAAAAAACAATACCGAAATTACCACAAATGATGTGTTTCAATTAGAAGAGGAATATAAGAAAAGTTTAATTCCTCTAATAAAAAAGAAAGATAAAATTTACAGAGCAGTTCAAAAGGACAGTATAAAAAAATATTTTAAAACTAAAGAGTTTTTGAAATCTATGAATATATGCGACAAAAACATTGAAATTATAATCACTTTTTTCGATATTGCCGGAAATGATATTCATTTTAACACATGTTCAGAGGTTACTTTTGAAAGGCAAATATATGATTTGAAATTTTGGGGAATAAATGTTGAAATAAGCAGATTATTGTGGGGACTGATTGATAAATTCGGAATAAGGATAGTAGAAGCAAAATTAAATGTATGGAGTGAAATAAAAACGGATTTGCAGATGTTTTATAAAATATAAATAAAGAGAAGGATGAATAATGGAAAATAATAATCTCAAAACTTTATTTAAAATTTTTAGAATTTCAGATTACCAAAGAGGCTATGTTTGGGGATTTTATAATGTCAAAAATATAAAAAAAGCGGTAAAAGTATATTTTTATATGCTAAATCCAGAAAAGTCTAATTATTCAAATGAAATAAAAGAATGGTTAAAAAAACTAAATATAATAGGTTTTAGAGCATTTAAGCCATTGATAATGGCAGTTTTAATGAAGTATGATAATTTAGAAAAAGATAAAATTTTAGAAGTTTTAAAATTAGCAGAATTGTATATTTTTTTAGTTTTTATTATTTCAAAGAGAAGGGGATATACTGGAAATAGCAGATTTTATAGATACGCTAATGACTTTCATAAGAATAAAGATGTAGATAAACTTATTGAGAAAATTAAAAATGAATTATATGAAGATGAAAATACTTATAGGTGGGTAGCTATAAATAATTTTATAGATGAAATTGATAATTTATTTAAAAATTATGATGGATGGTATAGTTGGAAATATTTGAATTATTTTCTTTATGAGTATGAAATATATCTTCAAAAGGAAAAATTTAAAGAAGAAACTCAAAAAGTTAAATGGGATGATATTAATAAAGATAGTATAGAACATATTTATCCTGAAACTTCAAATTTAGAGTGTTGGAAAAAGATTTTTAAAGGTAAAAACAGAAAATATTTACATTCATTAGGAAATTTATTACTCTTGAGTATTTCTAAAAATGCAAGTTTAGGAAAAAAATGTTTTGAAGATAAAAAAGAAAGATATAAAAACGGTAGTTATTCAGAAATAGAAGTTGCTCAATATGAAAAATGGACACCTAAAGAAATTTATGAAAGAGGAATGAAATTATTAGACTTTTTATCTGATAGGTGGGATATCGAGATAGATGAAGAAACTAAAGAAAAATTATTATTTGGTAAAAATAGATGATATATAAACTGTCAGTTAAATTGTCAGTAAAAATCCGCCAAAAACGACTGACACTTACCTCTTTGATTTTTGAAAGATACCGAATTTACGGAGTTTTTGAAGTAATGGCGGAGAGGGCGGGATTCGAACCCGCGGTACCCGATGTGGGTACAACGCCTTAGCAGGGCGCCGGTTTCAGCCACTCACCCACCTCTCCATGTGTGTGGATTGAAATTATATCAAAAAAAATTTTAATTTCAACCAAAACACAAGACTAATTTTTAATTTTCCAAAAATTTTATTAATATTCACATATATTTTATAATCTAAGGAAAAAAATGAAAAAAGTTTTAATATTATGTACCGGCAACAGCTGCCGTTCTATTATGGCGGAAGGATTAATAAACAAATATTTTCCAAATATTAAAGCATACAGTGCGGGCAGCAAGCCAAGCGGCAGGGTAAACCCGAACGCAAAAAAAGTATTAATTGAAGAAAACGCATGGAAAGACGAATATCATTCAAAAAGCATTCAGGAAATTATGAATAAGTCACCCTTTGATCTGGCAATAACAGTATGCGACAATGCCGCAAAAGAATGTCCTGTGATTCCAGGGACAAAAACAATACATATCCCGTTTGAAGACCCTGACGGAAAAGATTATGAAGAGTTTTTAAAAACAAAAGAAGAGATAAAAAAAAGACTTTTTAGTGCGCTCCACACGCATTTTCAGGTCTGATCTCTTCAATTTCGCCTTTTATAAATTTATCTACCGCTTCTTCTACGGTAGGAGACATATTGTCAAAATAGACTTTAATACCAACCTGTTTAAATCCTTCAAGAGGTCTGCCGCCTATTCCGGCTACGATTAATGCGTCTGTTCCGAGACTTTGAATATTAGTTACAGCGTTACCGCAGGCACCTCCCGCATGTCCCGGATTTTCCACAGCGCTTACTTCTTTTATTTCTCCGTCTTCAATATCTACAATAATATAAAAAGGAGCCTTCCCGAAATGCGCTCCTCTTTTTGCAAGAAGTCCGTCAGGAGTTGAAGTAGGAATCACTACTCTCATTTTAACTCCTCTTTGATTTTTTCAAGTACTTCAGGTGCTGTATTTCCGTCTTTTTTACTGACTTTTATAGTTTTTACACCAGCCATTTCAAGAGCATCTTTCATATTTGGACCGAGTGCTCTTACTACGATGTAATCACAACCGTCCACTTTACTGGCTTTTACATGCTGATGATGATGTTCAACCTCATCTGCCGTATGTTCTTCTTTGTGATCGTGTCCGTGTTCGTGCTCATGCTCGTGTTCACCGGCATGAGTGTTTTCATTAAGTCCTACAAGTTTAAATTCATTTCCGTCAAATTCATATATTGCGAAATACGGAGCTCTCCCTGTTCTTGTCACTATTACCAAATTTTCACCTTCTACAGGCACTGCTATTTTTATAGACATATTAATCCTTTATTTCTCCCCAACCGAGGAATTCATTTGTACGCGGTAAATATAGCACATCTTTCGGTCTTATGTCAATATTAAGTTCTTTAATTAAATATTCCCTAACCTCTTTAATTCTCCAGAAAAACAGCAAGTCTCCTTTATAAGGAGTATTCGTCCAATACCCTACCCTGATTGGTATTTCCCATTCATTTGCGATGCTGTTTTGAATATCTACAATTAAATCTTCAAATTCCGTATTTTTAAGCTCTTTATGTTCATATTCTGCCAGTGCCCTTGCGTACGATTTGCATGCCGTTTTTATTTTTTCGATATTTTCGCTTTTTACATGCACATTTTCCAAAACACCTTTGAATATTTCCATTTTAAAGCTGTTAGTAAATTCTTTCTTTTCTAAATCATAAACTTTTACAAGCTCTTTTGAGATATTCTCTTTTGGAAGATAGATCTTTTCAGGTATTTCAATTCCTTCCATTACAGGGTATTTTTTAAATACTATTTTTTTAATTTCCCTGCTTATTTCTTTTAATTTAGGCTTAGTCGTCAGATATTTTTTAACGAGATTTTCAATTTCTTTGTCTTTTTTAATGTAATAAAACACCACGGCACTCTCAAGTGCTTCAAGTATTGCGTTTCTTGGTAAAAACTTACCCTTCTCATCTTCTAAAAATCCGTTTTTTTCAAAAGACGTACCGCTCCAGAATATTAGCATACCGACTCCTTATTTGAATTCAGCCAGGGCTTTATCTATTTTTTCGCTGATTTTCTCATCAAACAATGCAATTGTCGGAACCATCCATTCCATCCAGTATCTCGCATCACCGCTTTTATTCTCACCGAAATACGCAAGAGCGATTCTTCCGAACCCCATCTCTTTTTCTATTTTTTTAGCATCTCTCAAAAATCTTCTCGGAACCGGCGGCAGTTCTTCAAACGGAAGCGGTTTACCTTCATCACCGTGTTTTTTTACAAGACTTGCGGCGCTTCCTATATTTCTTAACGCTTCAATAATATGTACAAATTTGTGTTTTTTCAAAAACGTAATTAAAAGCTCTCCGGCCGGCACGTGAAGTACAGGCGTATCAATATCATCTTCTCTTAAATATACGTATAAATATGCCCTGCCTTCAATCATTTCTATTTTTGCAAACAGTTTCTTGTTTTTAGGAAGTTCTTTTAGCACTTCAATTACTTCATGTTCTATATCGTTTTCGGTATATTTGTCACCTTCTTTTTTATCGGCTGCGGCAAAAAAGGTTTCTTCTCCGTCTTTTTTTCCAAAAAGCAAATCAAATCCCCATTTTTTAAGTGATTTAATCTTAAATTCCCTCTCTTTTTCAGGCTGTCCCAATGTTTCAAACACTAATGTATTTAGAAGCTGGATCACTCTAAGTTCAGTAATCAATTTAATCTCCTTTAGTTTTTTATAATTATAATACTTTAGTCATTTTATGTCAAGTTTAAATACAAAACACCTTTTTTTTATTCAATTAAAAAAAACAAAAGAAAATTTTGATTAAATTTCTTTTGGAGGAGTAAGTTTTTCTTGTTTTAGAAGTTTATCCCATAACCTTGAATCGTTCCACTCTTGTTTAATTCTATCACTAAAAATAATATCTTCAAATTTTATTTCGCCCATTCCTTTAAAATTATACGCATCTTCCCTGAAACATTCGGCATATCCCGTATCTGTTTCATGCACTGTAATTGAGTGAAGTTTTACTTCCTTTTCCCCGTTATTAAACTCCATCAAATTTAAAACCCTGTCAATTATTATAAAAAACACCCTGCTAAACTGCTCGGCAGACGGGTTTACAGGCAGTACAATCCATCTTTCGCTAAACTTCTTGGCATACTTTATATATTCATCATCATCTTTAGCCCATAATGTAATCGCATGGTCAAAACTGTCGATAAGATCTTTTATCGTAACCTTCATAAGCCCGAAATCGTATACCATTTCACCATTATCGAGATAATTTGAACTTAGCTTTACCTCTACTTTGTAACTGTGCCCGTGAATTGAACGGCTGCATCTTCTGCTTGTGCAGTTTCTGACTATATGGGCATTTTCGAATTTAAAAAGTTTCCTTATTATCACTTATTTCCTTTTTATTATTAATATAAAATTATACTTTACATAGTTATTTTTATTTAATTTTATCACATTTTTAGCTTTCTATAAGTGTCTGTCACTATAACTAGCGCGATATGTTTTTATCTATATTTAATTTTAAACACCCTTTTTTTTGCCAAAAAGCCTTATATGTATTCTGTCGCTGTAACAATACCCGTGTTTTAAGCAAAACCCAAATACAAATGGAGCGTTTTTTTCAAGTTCTTCCCTGTCAGCACCAAGAGGCATACAGTAAACCGCTGCATTTGTCTCACCGGTAATTTCTTTTATTTCATCGTTCAAATCTCTGTCAATTACAAATTTAAAAAAACTTTTCGGAGCGTTTTTGACATATGACGCAATTATTCCCTTTTTCACTCTTTTAGTATATTCTTCACCGCTGTTTGAGAGTTTTACGCTCATGGCAAACGCCGCTTTTTTATATGCCGGATATTTTTCAAAATTTATATCAACCGTAGTGTTTGTTTCTATCGTAATCTGCCCTTTAAACCATTCTACCAGCGGATACAGCTGTTTATAAAAAAGTGTAGGCTCGCCTCCGGTTATTACAAGATGAGTATTTTTATTAAGATATTTGGAAACTTCGGATTTTATTTCTTCCACATTCATAAGTTTCCATTCGCTTTTGTACGATTTATCAACGGCATAGTAACTGTCACACCCTTTTTCTCCAAATCCGGGACATTTGAGGTTACATCCCCCGACTCTTACAAAAACACTCGGATGCCCTGCGTATTTACCTTCTCCCTGAATGGAATAGAAGATTTCGCTTATGGGTATATGCCCCATAAAATCTGACGATTTTGTGGGGACCCCTTGATTTTTTTTTGTTTCGTTCTCAATTCTCAATTCTCAATTCTCCATTATTTAACTGTCCATTTTTTAGAAACAAGCACTTTGCCGTCTTCCAATATCTTACCTTCAAACTCATCCCCTGCATTTACAATTCCTACACCTTTAGGAGTTCCTGTCATTACGATATCTCCCTCGTTTAATCCAAAAATCCTCTCAATATCCTCAAACAAAAATTCCGGCTTGTACATCATAAGCTCCACACCTGCTTTTTGTATAAGTTCTCCGTTTTTATAAACTTCAAGCCCTAAATCATCTATATTTTCAAATTCTACAAAATCGCTGAAAACAGCCGCGCCTTTAAAAGCTTTAGCTCTCTCCCAAGGCAGTCCTTTTTTCTTGAGTTCACTCTGCACTTCACGAAGAGTGAAATCAAACCCGAATCCGACTTTAAGCGTATCGCCAATTAAAAAACATATTTCACCCTCATAATGCATAGAAGAATATTCAGGAAGTTTAATTTCATTACTGATACTGCTAAAAGGTTTCATAAAATATACAGGCTCACTCGGCATTTCGTTATTAAGCTCTTTCACATGTTCTACGTAATTTCTTCCCACACATACGATTTTATTATTCATAATATACTCCATTTAACTTTACACTTTTCATTTTTAATTTTTAATTTCTGTTAGTTTCGCATATCCTCTTCCGACTCTCGCAACCGGTTCAAAATCTCCGTCTATGTACATTTTGTGAATTTTTAAAAAGAAAGGAACTGTAGCCATTTCTTCATTTTCAAAAGTTCCGTAAAGTTCTGTCAAAAATGCCCTCTTACAGCCCTTCACAATAGGAGGAAAGTTTTCATCTATTCTTTCAAGCATAATTTCGAATTTCTCCGCTTCATTTACACCGAACGGCAGAACTTCTCCGGTTTTGTCCATTTTTTCATACAGTTCGACAGGCACAAGACAAACAGTCGCTTTTTTTGTTTCTCTTATGTTTTTGTATGTATCTTTCGGCTCGTCAATATCAGGCTTTTTTCTTCCAATACTTACCATCAAAAGAGGAGGTTTGCTTGAAATACCCGTAAAATAGCTAAAAGGAGCTACGTTTATTTTACCTTTATTCTCAGTCACAATCCAGGCAACCGGTCTTGGGATGATATTTCCGGCCATAAGTTTGTATATTTCTTTGCTGTCGGTTTTAGTAAAATCCAAAATCATCTCTGACCTTTTTTTGAAATTATATTATAATTAAGAAAAAAAGGCTTATTATGAAAAAGCTGATTATTTTCTTAAGCGGTATATTGTTCGCATACACAATTACAAACACCAAAACATATTATCAGAACATACAACCTTCAACACTGAAAGCAAATCTGGAAGTGATAATCACACACAAAAGCTTAAACGGTTTAATAAACCTACTTCATAAAAACGTTAACAGACTTAAAACCTTATGTCAAAATACTGTATATTCTTTTAATCCGGTGTATAAATACATTAATAAAAAAGAAGTCTTCGTAGATTATAAAGCCTATATAAATGCCGAGTGTCTGTTCAAAACATCCGAAATTAAAAAATTCTCAGCACTCATGAACAATCTGCAAAAAGCAAAAGTAAAACTTACATCTCTGAATTTCACAGTGACCGACAATGAAAGAAAATCTATAATCAATACTTTAAAAACAAAAGCTTATACGGATATTCAAAAAGAAACAAAAAATCTTTCAAAAAAACTGAATCAAAAATGTTTTGTAACGGATGTAAAAATATTCACACCTTATCAAAAGTCAGCCGGATTTTATACCATGAAAGCCTATTCCGCACTTCCGGTACCTAAACAGAACAAAAAAATATCAATAAAAGCAGATTATAAAATAGAGTGTTACTGACCGTATACCGTAATTACTATTTTTCTGCTGCTTGGATAGTCCCTGTGTTCGTTAAGATATATTCCCTGCCAGGTCCCTAGATTAAGTTTTCCGTCTGTAATCGGAATGTTCAGACTGACTCCGAACATTGAAGATTTAAAATGTGCCGGCATATCGTCTTTCCCTTCAAGGGAGTGTTCGTAATGATATCCGTCGGGAATTAAATTATTGGATATATTTTCCATATCCACCCTGACATCGGGTGAAACATTTTCATTTATTGTAAGGGAAGCTGAAGTGTGTTTTAAAAAAAGATTCATCATTCCGACATTTATATCCGAAATATTGATTGAAGAGAGAATTTTGTCTGTAATTACGAAAAAGCCCCTTTTCGGAGCTTTTACAGTAATCTCTTTTTGCTTAAAAATCATCAAGGTTAAGGCTTCCTTTGGAGTAGTTAACCACATTTCCTTCGAAGAAGTTTGTTTTTTGCTCGTTAAAACTTGAGAATCCGTCAAACCAGCTGATAGGATTTTTAAGTCCCACTTCAGGGAACAGCAGATCAAGCCCCATAGCCTGTGCCCTTTTATTTGCCAGATATTGTGTAAATCTGTCAATAAGTTCTTTGCTCATACCCAAAATCTCGTCATTTGTGATATACCATCCCCAGTCTCTTTCAAGTTCGTACGCTGCAAAAAGCATATCTTTAATGTTTTTTATAACTTCAGGAGTGAAAAGATCCGGAAATTCTTTTTTAATTTCTTTAAAGATGTTTGCAAATAAAAGCGTATGAGTCACTTCATCTCTTTGAATAAATCTGATCATCTGTGCGCTTCCAAGCATTTTACCGGCTCTTGCAAGCACGTAAAACGCCGCAAAACCGTTATAAAAATAAACACCTTCAAGGCACTGGTTAGCCACAATCATATAAACTTTAGCTTCATCATCTCCGTTAAGCGCTTTTGTGCCCCACTCTTCATAAACATTTCCGATAAATTCGTTTTTCTTTCTTAGATTATTGTCGACTCTCCACATTTCATAAATTTCATCCGTATTAAGAGAAATACTGTCAACCATAACTGCGTAGCTTTGTGAATGAAGAGCCTCTTCATACGCCTGTCTTACTATGCACATATTTACTTCCGGCGCCGTAATCCATGGATTTACGTGGTCCGGAGTATTATTTGTCTGGATAGAATCCATAAAAATAAGCTGGCTTAAAGCCTTATCATACATTCTTTTCTCAGCCGGCAAAAGCTGTCTGTACTGTCTTGCGTCTTCGGTTAAATCCACTTCTCTCGGAAACCATGTGTTTGCAAGCATCATTTCCCATAAATTATACGCCCACGGATAACTAAGTTTATTAAGATTAATTATCCCTTCCGTACATCCGTTAATTATCGATGTAGTAGAACCTTTATGTAAAGGGCAGTCGTAATTGAAAAGCTTTTTAATTTGCATATCTTTCCTTTACATTTTTTTTGTATTATATTCTATTTACACTCAGGAAACAAGAATGCGTTTAGCACTTTTTGATATTTCTTAATCCACATATGTGTTTTATAATCATAAAATTTAGCTCCGGCATTAACGGCATAAGGAATAGAGTTTTTTCTAAGAGCACAGCTGAGAAATTCGGCAAATTTTATCTGTTCCTTTATCTCAACCGTATTGCCGTGGTTGTAATTGCCCGGCATCCATGCTCCGACCCATGAATACAGTCCGTGGGATTCACACCAGTTTTTTGCATATTTTATTTTATTTAAAATATCTCTTTTCATGGCATCGTCCAAAGCCCTTTTAGGGCCCGCCGCATAAAAATGCCATTCGATCATTATATATCCGTCATTTTTCGGAATATAAAGTCTGTTGAGCCAGTAAGGATTGCTGATATGGTTGGGTGCTAAAAACAGAATCCTTTTTTTATCTATTCTTCTGATGTTTTTTACTGCTTTTTTATAAAAACCGTTAAGTATATTATTATGTTTTTTTATTTTTTTATTCGGTTCTATCAGCAGATCGTAGCTCAATTCATAAGGCTCGTTTTTATATCTTTTGGCTATTATCTCCCAGATATGAACAGCCTGATTTTCGTATTTTTGAGGATTTAATCTGAAATTTCTGCCGCTGTATGACAAAACGGGAATAAGCCCGTCTTTTAAACATCTGTTTATGATTTTATCAAGTCTTTTCAAATCGACGTTATCGTCAAATCTGATTCTGACACTGTTAAACCCTCTTTTTTTAAAAGAGTCTATATCGCTTAAACAAAAACGTTTTTCTATTTTTTTAAAAAGCGCCCAGTTTACGTTAATTCCGACACCGAGCTTTTTTTGATAATCTTTAGGAGAATAAGAAAAGGAAAAAGAAAATAAAAAAAATAAGATTACTGACAGCCGAAGCATTCTATACTTCTGTCCATAACCTCCTCTTTAACTTCAGGAGACTGGCTTCTTAAATAATAAAAACTCTTTAGACCCAGTTTCCATCCCAGCGTATAGATTTCATTGAGATATCTTCCGCTCGCCCTATCCGTTGTAATGAATATATTAAGACTCTGCCCCTGGTCTATCCATTTCTGTCTGATAGCCGCTGCTTTAACCAATACCGTCTGTTCAAGTTCATACGCCGGCGTATAGAACATATACGTCTCTGCAGATAAATTCGGCACAACCACCGGAATAAGACCGCTCAAGTTTTCTTCGTACCATTTTCTTTTATATACAGGCTCTATCGTCTGAGTCGTTCCGGTTAAAATTGAAATAGAACTTGTAGGCGCAATAGCCATCAGGTATCCGTTTCTCATTCCTTTTTTAACCTGTTCTCTCAACCCTTCCCAGTCATACTGCATTGCGCTGAACAGATCTCTTTCGACAAGTCTTTTAGCCTCTTCGCTGGCACTGTCTATCGGAAGAAGCCCTTTTGACCATCTGCTTCCTTCAAATTCAGGATAAATGCCTTTTTCTTCGGAAAGCTCCGCGCTGGTTTTAATAGCCCAGTAGCTGATGCCTTCAAACACTTCGTCAATCAGTTTGAGATGTTCGTCGCTTCCCCAGAAAATCTGTTTTTCCGCCAGCATCTGCGCTTCACCCATGGCACCGAGCCCTATTGCTCTGTTTTTAAGGTTCGTATCTTTCGTTTTTCTTACAGGATAATAGTTAAGGTCTATTACGTTATCAAGCATTCTTATAGCGATAGGAACGACCTCTTTGATTTTTTCAGGCGTGTTTACTTTGCTCAAATTTACGCTTGCAAGGTTACAAACAGCCGTTTTGCCTTCTACCGGCACTTTTTCTACAATATATACCTGTTTGCCGTTGATTGCGTCGATTGACGTAATTTTTTTAGCTTTTTTAGTAAGTTTTACGTCCCCGTGTTCTACTGTTACGTCTTCTTCCTCGTCATACATATTAAAACTTCCGTCTTCAAACGTAACTTTCACTTTATAATGGTTAGGCTCCGTGTTTTGGAAAATTTCCGTACAAAGATTTGAGCTTCTGATAATTCCTGCGTGGTCGTTTTGGTTTCTTCTGTTGGCATTGTCTTTAAAACAAAGGAAAGGATTTCCCGTTTCGTAATATTCAAGAAGTATTTTTTTCCAAAGTTCTTTGGCTTTTATCGTTTCTTTTGAAATATTAGGATCGTTTTCGTATTCTATATATTTTTTTTCAAACTCTTCACCGTAAAGATCCGTCAGATCTTTTACTTCATAAGGGTCAAAAAGCGTCCAGAGTTCATCTTTTTCAACTCTTTTCATAAACAGATCGCTTATCCATAAAGCAGGGAAAAGGTCATGCGCTCTTCTTCTTTCTTCTCCGCTGTTTTTCTTAAGATCAAGAAAGTCCAATATATCCATATGCCAAGGCTCGAGATATACGGCAATCGCACCTTTACGGGTTCCCAGCTGGTCAACCGCAATAGCGATGTCGTTTGTAATTTTAAGCCAAGGAATAACTCCTCCGGCCGCATTTTTGTGGTTATCGATAAAGCTTCCCAGAGCCCTGATTCTGCTTACGTCCCATCCGATACCGCCGCCGAATTTGCTTAAAAGAGCCATCTCTTTAAAATCGTCGAAAATACCTTCGATATTGTCGTTCATGCTTCCGACATAGCAGCTGCTGAGCTGATGTCTTGTGGTTCTGGCGTTGCTGAGCGTAGGAGTCGCCACCATTACTTCGAATTTGCTTATCACATCGTAAAATTTTTTAGCCCAGTATCCTCTTACGGCTTTCGGATCGTTCGGAATACCGGCTCTTTCATATTCCGGAATAGATTCGTAATTTGTCTCATTCTGTGCCAAAAACATCGCAACACCCATAAAAAGCTGCTGCGGAAGCTCAATCGGCTCGCCGTTTCTGTTTTTAATAATATATCTGTCATAAAGAGTTTTAATTCCGAGATACGTAAACTGAAGATCTCTTTCAGGCTTAATGTATGCGTTTAAGTCTTCAAGATCGAATTTTTCTTTTAGACCGAGCAGAATTCTCCCGGCTTCCTCTCCTTTTTGGAAATAATCTTTTAAATGATTATATCCGGTAAACCCTGTCACCCTGTGATACAAATCATACAAAAACAGCCTTGCCGCAACATAATTCCAGTTCGGTCTATCTATGTCTATTTTATCAACCGCCGTTTTAATAAGAGTATCTTGAATTTCAGCAGTTGTAATACCGTCTCTGAACTGAAGTTTCGCATCAAGTTCAAGTTCCGTATAATCCACCCCCTCTAAACCTTCGCAGGCCGCTTTTGTATATTTTCTGATTTTGGAAATATCTAGCGGTTCTCTTCTGCCGTTTCTTTTAATAACTGTAATCCCCGGATACATTATTCTCCTTTTTGTTAAAACAAAATATTGTTAGTGATTTTAAGACGCAAGTCTATTGAAATTTTAAATAATCGTAATAATAACACAATAAATTTAAAGTTTGATAAAAGCTATAATTAAAAATAATACGAAAAGAAAATCAGGAGAAAAGTTTAATGAGACTCACTCCTATAAAAGCCGCAATATAGGCGAATACGTTAGGATATACCGTATAAAATATTCTCCACTGCCACTGAGGCACCTCAGCCCAGAAAGTACCCATCGCGGCAAGACAAGGCGAATAAAACATTATGATAATTATCATGGCCACCGCCGCTGTAAACGTCATATTGTTTTTAATAACGTTTACCGTTTCTTTTGATTTGTTATTGCCGCCGTAAAGCACCGTAAGGGTTGAAACGACAACCTCTTTAGCCGCAAGCCCGGCTATTAAAGAAACGTCCTCCCTCCAGGTAAGACCGAGCGGTTTAAACACGGGTGCTATAAATTTGCCTATATCGGCCAGATATGAATTTTGCAGAATTTCTCTGTTCATCTGCTGAACAAGCTCAGCTTTTTTAGCTGGATTCTGAGCAATCAGATGTTGGTATTTTTGTTCTATTCCGGCTCTCGGGAATGAACTTAAAACCCACACTATCAGACTCGCCGTAGCGATAAAAGTCCCGGCTTTTTTAAGGTAAAGCTTGCTTTTTATCCACAAATCAAACAAAATACCTTTAAGTTTCGGAAATCTGTATTTCGGAAGCTCCATAACAAACGGCTCAGGCTCTCCTTTGAACAATACATGCCTTAAAATTTTGGCTACTATCAGGCCTGTCAATGCTCCTCCGATATAAATGGCAAAAAGTACGTTACCCTGAATTTCAGGTCTGAAAAACGCACTCACCAAAAGAACATAAACAGGAAGCCTCGCCCCACAGCTCATAAACCCAATTACCAGCATTGTTATAAGTCTGTCTTTAGGATTTTTAAGCGTTCTTGCCGCCATATAAGCGGGTACAGAACATCCGAACCCGGAAACAAGCGGAATAAACGCCCTTCCCTGCAGTCCGAACCTTTTAAGAACACCGTCCATAATATACGCCGCCCTTGCCATATATCCGGTCTGTTCGAGCAGGTTTATTCCCAAAAACAGAATAAGGATATTAGGCAAAAACATCACAACAGCGCCCACTGCCGGAATAACTCCGTTGATTATCGCTTCGCTTACGATTCCTTTAGGAAGAAAATGCGCAAGATTCGCTCCAAATGCGCTAAACGCCTTGTCTATATATTCCATAGGAACGGCGCCGAGTGAAAACGTCGCCTGAAATATCGCCCACATAATCAGCAAAAACAGAGGCAGTCCCAAAATAGGATGAATCAGAATTTTATCCACTTTTTCCGTTAATGTTTCTTTTTTGGCCTTTTTGGCCACCTGTGTCACTATACCTTTTGCAAGTGCCAGCCTCTCTTCAAAAAGCACCGTTTTGGTGTCATCTTCGTCGAATTCGATTCTAAGTCTCTCTTTAGCGCTTTTTAGCGTATTCATAATATCCACAAACCAAGGCTTTTCGTGAACGGCTTTATACATATCCTCATCGTCTTCAAGAAGTCTGACGGCTACGAATCTTTTTGAAAATCTGCATGATTTTATTTTTCTTTTAAGATTTTCTATTTCTTCTTCAACGATTTCGCTGTAATATACTTTCGGAATATTTTGTTCTTCATATGTCTGAATTACCTTTTCAAACAGCTCCTCAAGTCCGAAATTTTCTTTTGCGGAAACGTTTTGCGCTTTTATATTGGTAAGTCTGTAAAATTTATCCGTATCAATCTCCCCGCCTTCCCTGGCAAATTCGTCATACATGTTAAACGCAAGGGCCATAGGTCTTTGAAGGTCGCTTAGCTGCCATGTAAGAGTCAGGTTTTTTTCAAGCTGGTTGGAATCCAAAACATTTAAAATCAGATCATACTCTTCTTTAAACAAAAAGTCTTTAGTTACCTGCTCTTCGGGAGTGTACGTATGAAGGGAATATGTTCCCGGAAGGTCTATAAGTTTTATTTTATATCCGTTTCTTTCAAAAACAACTTCTTTTTTTTCAACGGTTACGCCGCTGAAATTCCCGACATGAAGCTGCGCACCCGAAATCGAATTGATAAGATGGCTCTTTCCGACATTCGGCTGCCCGACTAACGCTACAACTATTTCTTTCATATCAACTCCATAACTTTTCATTTTTAATTTTTAATTTTTCACTTAACATCTTTTTCCACTTCCACATCGGCGGCCTCTTCATCGCGAAGGGCCACTTTGGTGTTTCCTATTTCTATTTCAAAAGTATTTTTTGCAAGTGTGTGTTTGAGGACTTTAACTTTCTGTCCTTTAGCTATTCCAAAGGCAAAAAGACGGCTTTTTAAAGGTTCTTTGGCATGTACTTTTTTAACTGTAGCCTCATCTCCTATTGTTAATTCGTTTAATCTCATATCCGTCCTTTGGCATGTAAATATTTTTCCGTATCATATCAATACTTTATAATTTATTTCTTGATAAATATCAAAAATGTTATAATCGCTTTAAAAAAGGACGTTTATGAAACTCACTACTCCTCTTAAGTCTAACTCAGTCAAAATAATGCTTTTAGGAAGCGGCGAGCTGGGGAAAGAAGTCGCGATAGAAGCAAACAGGCTCGGATGCGAAGTAATAGCCGTTGACAGATATCCGAATGCGCCGGCAAGTTTAGTTGCCCAAAAATCGTATGTAATAGATATGAAAAACAAAGAGCAGGTTCTTGATGTAATAAAAAGGGAAAAACCTACATATATTCTTCCCGAAATTGAAGCTATCAATATAGAAGCTCTTTTTGAAGCCGAAAAAGAAGGGTTTCACGTTATTCCCAACGCAGAAGCCGTAAACAAGACAATGAACAGAAAAAATATAAGGGTTTTCGCAGCGGAAACGCTCGGGCTCAAAACTTCCAAATACGAATTCGTATCAACCCTGGAAGATCTGCAAAAAGCATGCGACGCTTTAGGATATCCCGTAGTCGTAAAACCGATTATGAGTTCATCCGGACACGGACAGAGCATAGTAAAAAGCCCCGAAGAAGTAATAGAAGCATGGGAGTTTGCAAAAGAAGACGCAAGAGGAAGCGCGGATGAGCTTATAGTGGAGGAATTTATTCATTTTGATTATGAAATTACGCTTTTAACAGCCAAAAACGACAGTGAAATAGTTTTCTGTCCGCCTATAGGACATATTCAAAGCGGAGGGGATTATATTTTCTCATGGCAGGAAATGGAAATGAGCGAAACGGCTTTAAACAAAGCAAAAGATATCGCCCGAAAAATCGTTGAAGGTCTGGGAGGAAGAGGTATATTCGGAGTTGAACTGTTCGTTGAGGGCGATGAAGTGTATTTTTCAGAAGTTTCTCCAAGACCTCACGATACGGGACTTGTTACGCTTATAACACAGTCTCAAAGCGAATTTGCCCTTCACGTAAGAGCGGTATTAAATCTGCCTTTGGGATTTGAATTTTTAACTCCGGGAGCCAGCGCGGCGTTTAAAGCCGATAAAGACACATATACCCCTGAATTTAAAATCGACCCTTCTATTTTCAGAATCAATTCAAGATTCGTGGTATTCGGAAAGCCGGAAGCCCATCCGGGAAGAAGGATGGGAGTGCTGCTTGTAAGCGACAAAGAGGCAAAAGAGGCTTTAAAACAGGCACAGCTTCTTATTCAAAAAGTTTCTCTCTGATCTCTTTCGCCATTTTTTCGGCGTCTTTTTTACTGCAGTAGCTTTTATCGCCGAACATATAATAAAACGTATCCAAAATCACCTCCGTTATCTCTTTTTCATTTAAATTTTTCCGGTATATACTGTCGCATATCATTGCGGCCTCGCCGAAATATTCATCTTCACTATACTGAAGAAGTCTGGAGGGATCGGTCTTATCAATTATATTTTTTACCGCTAAAAAAAATTCTTTTTTATCCATTTCCGCTCTTTTGTATAAAATTTAATCACTTTTAATATTTTTTTAATGAACGTTGTTTAATACAATTACAATATACCAAAAAAAGGAGTGTTTATGAAAAAAATCGAAGCAATTATCAAGCCGTTTAAACTTGATGATGTTAAAGAGGCTTTGCTTGATATCGGTATTCACGGTATGACAATAAGTGAAGTAAAAGGTCACGGAAGACAGCAGGGACATGCTGAACTCTATAGAGGTGCGGAATACATTGTAGATTTCCTGCCGAAAGTAAAACTTGAACTGGTTGTTGCGGACGAAGACGTAGAAAAAGTAATAGAAACTATAAGCGAATCTGCAAGAACCGGCAAAATAGGCGACGGTAAAATATTCGTAAGCCCTGTGGAAAAAGTTATCAGAATCAGAACGGGCGAAGAAGACGAAGAAGCGATATAGTAAGTAGTTAAGTTGTGAAGTTGAGAAGAGGTTAAGTTGTAAAGCTGATAAGAAAAATATAAAGGAGAAAAAATGGATTTAGCATGGGTAATTGATACCTTTTTTGCGCTGTTTGCGTTTACGCTGATTATTTTAATGGTTCCCGGCTTCGCAATGCTTGAAGCTGGACTTGTAAGAACTAAAAACGTAACTGCCGTTTTAACGGTAAACACCATGATTTACATAGTGGCAAGCCTTGTGTTCTTCCTATGGGGATATACGCTGGCTTTTGGAGGATGGAGCGGAGAAAGTATGAGTATGTACGCCGCATTTTTATTCCAGATGGCATTCGTCGGTAAAACGGTCAATATTATGAGCGGCGGTGTAAGTGAAAGAACTAAAATAGTTCCTCTTGCGATATTCACACTGTTTATGGCCGGGCTTATTTATCCGCTTATCGTTAACTGGACATGGGGTGCGGACATGTTAAAAGGCACTCTTCTTGATATTTCCGCTATGCATGATTTAGCGGGAAGTACGGTAATTCACTCAACAGGCGCATGGGCGCTTTTAGCGGCGATTTTAATTATAGGGCCGAGAAAAGGCAGATATTCAAAAGACGGTAAAGTAAGAGTTATTCCTGCCAGCAACATTCCGTTAGTCGTGCTTGGTGCGCTGCTGCTTTGGATCGGATGGTTCGGATTCAACGGCGGAAGCGTTGGAAGCATTTCAAGCAAAGAAGCTGCGGATACAGTGGCATTGGTTGTAATGAATACAAACAACGCCGGTTTAATAGGCGGTCTTGTGGTAATGATTTTGGGTTATTTAACATATAAAAAGCTTGATATTACTATGATCTTAAACGGCGCACTGGGAGGACTGGTAGCCATTACTGCGGGAGCAGACGTAGTCAGTCCTTATGCCGCTTTGGCAATCGGAGCAATCGGTGGAGCACTTGTATTTTACGCAGTTCCTTTCTTTGACAAATTAAGAATAGACGATCCGGTCGGTGCGCTTTCCGTTCACCTTGTAAACGGTATCTGGGGAACAATCGGTACAGGTATCTGGGGTAAAGGCGTAAGTCTTGCAGCTCAGATAAAAGGTATTGTTGTAGTCGGAGTTTTTGCTTTTGTTGCTTCTTTTGTAGTTATTTATATTATAAATAAAATAGTTGCCTTCAGGGCAAATGAAGAAGATGAGGTTGAAGGATTAGACGTCAGTGAATGCGGGATTGAAAGTTATCCTGAATTCAAAAGGGCTATATAATTCAGCCCTTATCTTCTCATCATACCTTTGCCAGCAAACCAGTAATAATTGATATATTTTCTTCCGACACCTCTTTGAAACGGATAATGTTTACACCATTCTTTACTCATTAACTGACATGCGCTTTTACCTGTTACAGAAATAAGAGTCCTGTTAAATGCATTATAATGATTATAGCTTCCGGCTCTTAAAAATTTAAATAGAGCTATCACATCCGGAGACACGGCATTATATAAATATTTGTTTAAATCGTTAACATCCGTAACTTCAACCAT
>Ga0256843_1001353_pt1 | contig 19452 bp, 24 predicted proteins | sample AlvinellametaG_FD_191572 | JGI IMG/M metagenome (GOLD analysis project Ga0256843, IMG submission 191572) | Pompeii worm associated microbial communities from hydrothermal vent at the East Pacific Rise, Pacific Ocean - Alvinella | ecosystem: Host-associated > Annelida > Integument > Unclassified ... | reverse complement strand
GACAGAGAAGCCTTCCATCTGAGATTTTACACTGCCAAAGGTATCGGCAGTAATAACATGTACCGTGTAGTTCTTACAAAGTTGTGGAAGTAAAGATTTGACTTCCTCTTTTAGTTCTCCATCTTTGGCAATGGTACCGTTGTAGTCTAGTACCACATGTTCTAACTTCAGTGTCTTATAGTAAGGGATTTCGATTTCTTTCATGGTATGCCTTATCGTGTTATCTTGTCATCATACCATTAAACTCCTTTTTAGGGAAAGAGGATTAGTATTGTCCTATCTACAACCATAGGGAAACATAATGCAAGAAGTCAAACTAACCCAATACAGTCACGGTGCAGGGTGTGGGTGTAAAATCTCACCTAAACAACTGGACAATATTTTAAAGTCTGCCAGAGAGACTATCTCGTACCCCGACCTGCTTGTGGGAAACAGTACGAAAGATGATGCGGCAGCTTTTGATTTGGGTAATGGTACTTCAGTACTCTCTACAACGGACTTTTTTATGCCTATTGTAGATGATCCTTTTACTTTTGGACGCATCGCAGCGACCAATGCGATTAGTGATATTTATGCAATGGGAGGAAAACCGTTGATGGCTATCTCTATTTTTGGTTGGCCTGTTAAAAAACTCAGTGATGAAGTGGCGCGTTTAGTGATAGACGGTGGGCGTTCTGTCTGTGAAGAAGCAGGTATTCCCCTAGCAGGTGGGCATAGCATCGATTCTCCTGAACCTATTTTTGGTTTGGCGGTGACAGGTATTGTTGACAATGAAAATCTCAAACAAAATGATACAGCAGAAGCTGGGTGTGAACTTTTTTTAACTAAACCTCTTGGTATCGGCATTTTAACCACAGCACAAAAACAAGACAAAATCGCCAAGGGTGACATAGAGCCAGCAGTAGAAGCCATGTGTACTCTCAACAAGATAGGTGCGGAGATTTCAGTACTAGAGGGTGTGACTGCCATTACCGATGTGACAGGCTTTGGACTGCTTGGACACTTGGGTGAGATATGTGAGGGAAGTGGCATCTCTGCGCTAGTACGCTTTGAAGATGTGCCGCTGCTTCCAAAGGTTAAGGAGTATTGGGTGATGGATTGTGTACCTGGAGGTACACGTCGTAACTTTGAGAGTTATGGTCACAGCATTGGCAAGATGACTCCAGAACAACAAGACATCCTCTGTGATGCCCAAACATCTGGTGGGTTGCTCTGTGTTGTACGTAAAGAGAGTGTTGAAGACTTTTTAGCGCTAACACGTAAAGAGGGACTTGAGCTTAAGAGTATCGGTGAGACTGTGGTACGTGGAGAACATCTTATTGAAGTCCTCTAAGATGGAAGCGCATACTCCTGTAGGCAGTGTCGATGAGATAGAAGCTATCAACAGACTTGACCTGCCTCTTACTGAGGCGTTTAGGAGTATTGTACTAGATAACAGACCACTCATCGATGTACGTGCGCCGGTGGAGTTTGAAAAAGGTGCCTTCCCTCATGCTGTCAATCTACCGTTGATGACAGATGAAGAGCGCCATCTCATCGGCATACGATACAAAGAGCAGGGTAACGCCTCTGCGGTACAGCTGGGTAAAGCACTGGTAGGTCCTGTGAAACATAAGCGTGTTCAGGCATGGGTAGATTTTGTACACAAACATCCCGATGCTTATCTGTACTGCTTTAGAGGAGGGCAACGCTCGCAAATCTCTCAAGCATGGTTAGAGGAAGCAGGTATCACTATGCCTCGTCTTCAAGGTGGATATAAAGCTTTTCGTGCTTTTTTGATGCAAGAGAGTGAACGTATAAGCAGTCAAGCCGACACGCTTATCTTAGGCGGACGTACAGGTAGTGGTAAAACCCGTTTGATTCATGCCTGCGCCAATAGCATCGACCTTGAAGGCTTAGCCAACCATAGAGGTTCTTCTTTTGGAGGCTTTACCACAGAGCAACCTTCACAGATAGATTTTGAAGATGCTCTTGGTTATGCGCTTATCAAATTTGAATCTAAAAAATACAAGCATCTTATAGTAGAAGATGAAAGTCATAACATTGGGCGTATCTATATTCCCAAGCCTATTTTTAATCATCTGAAAAAAGGTGAGCTTGTTATTTTAAATACGTCCATGCAAGAACGTGTAGACATCATCTTCGATGAGTATGTGACCCATGCATTTAAAAAATATACACTGCGTTATGGTGACGAAGGTATACAACAGTGGTTTGAACATGCCAATGATGCATTGGGACGTATCAAAAAGCGTATAGGGTATGAGCGATATATCAAAATACAAACAGCTTTTAGAGATGCTTCTTTAGCGCAAAATGAAACAGGACAATCTACACAGCATAAAACGTGGATTGAGATGCTTTTACGTGAGTATTATGACCCTATGTATGACTACCAGATAGAAAAGAGTGATACACCCATTGCTTTTGAAGGTAACTATGCAGAAGTATTGGACTACTTACAGCAAAGAGGGTAATGGTTGGTACTGATACAGAATATTAGTTATATATTTTAATCTGAAAACTTTTCTTTGATAGCAATAAAATCATCAAAATGATCTAAAAAAAGTGATACCAATTTTGGGTCAAAGTGTTTTCCTTTTTCTTCCATAAAATAGTCAATGATTTTATCTTTTTCCCATGCTGATTTATAGATTCTATCATTGATTAATGCATCAAATACATCTGCAATAGCAGTAATACGACCGTAAATATGTATTTGGTCACCCTTGAGTTGACGTGGGTAACCTGTACCATCATATCTTTCATGATGTTCTCTCGCAACGATGGCTGCTGCTTGAAGAATTTTTTTCTTAGAATTTTTCAGTAGCTTGTAGCCTATTTCTGCATGTGTTTTCATGATTTCGAACTCTTCTTCAGAGAGCCTTCTTGGTGCATTTAAAATAGCATCAGGAATCCCTACTTTACCAATATCATGCATGGGAGATGCCATTTTTAATATTTCAGATTCTTCTTTTGAAAGTTTAGAAAGGCGTGCTAGTCTATAGGAATAAAGTGCCACCCGTTTGACATGATTACCTGTCTCTTTTGAACGGCTTTCCCCTATCTCTCCCATGGCATAAATCACTTCTCTTTGTGTGTCTTCTATATCTTTTCTAAGTTTGATGAGTTTTGTAACATCATAAAAGTGAATCAAAATCAGTTTCTCTTTTTCTACACCTTGTAACTCTATTTGATAGGTACTGTATTCACTTTCAAAATAATCTATAATATCAAGGTTTTGCTCGATGATATGAGAAATCGGTTTTTTATAACAGTCTTTAATTGTATGGATAAAAGGCAAAATCTTATTAGCAGAATCATTACGAAAGAGTAGTTTACCTTCATCATTAAATATAAAAGTAGGTGTTGATGTATATTTGGGAAGTAATGATAAGTAGTAGTTTTCTGTACTAAACTTGTCATTGATATGAAAAAGGTGATACATAAAACAAAATTTTGTAATAGCACTATGTAATAAGATAACCGAAGCTAAGATTAATAAAATGGAATTAAATTTATAGGCTAAAAAAAATAAAAAAATTGAGATTGCAGCACGAATATATGATTCTGTATTTGTCATATTACATGCATGTTTATCGAACATATTTTCCCCCTGAAAAAGTCATAAATTAAGTATATCATAGATTTGTCATTTTTTAATTTTATATAAAAAGAAAAGGAAAAGAAGATTTATTATAAGTACTTTTATTGAAGTTTTAGAAAGTAATAATGATGAAAACTATCAAGATAAGAAGGAAGAGAGCCTTGCTCTCTTCTTTTTATACTTCTGTCTCTAATTCTTTGGCTACTTTGCCTAAACTTAGAAGTACTATGCCATCGAAGAGTAAACTAATACCTACGAGGAAACCTACGAGGAACATAGAACTGATAGGCCAACCAATAATAAAATAGACCCCAATGATAAATGAGAGTATTCCATTGAGTAGTGACATCCACCACATTTTTTCTGGCTTTAGTTCAAATGCTAGTGCCATTGAACTAAATGAATCCATAAAAAAGTATATAGCAAATAAGATGCCAAGTGCTCCAACAGCTGTGATTGGATTTATAATCATTAAAATACCTACAAGTAGGAATATCATTGTTTTTAACCATCCGAGCCAATCTTTTCTGTTGGTTTGCCATGTATGAAACCCCATCATGAAGGCACTAAATATGAGTAACCAAGCATACATGATAGCTGTGGTTATCGACATAATATAAGGGAAAAGAATCCCGGCAATACCTAGTAAAAGAAATATGATGCCATATACTTTTGATGATTTACTAAATTTCTCTAGTAAATCTTTATTATTTGAAAATAGACTGTATCGTACCATAGTTAAATCCTTTTTTTAGAGTGTTAAATCCATAATTCTTTTTGTTTTTGAAATAGTATCATGATCTAAAGCTCTGTCATTATCATCTATCTCTTTCATAATTTTGGCCATCACTACAAGTAGCGCACCTTTTATGACATGTAATTTCTCTTCTAACTCTGTCGTTAGAGGATACTTTAATACTGGTACAGGAGTGATTGATTCTAAATAATCATGAACACCTATCTCTTTATTCATCTCTTTAAGTGCAATCATGGTTTCTTGTAAGCCCTTGGTAATAGGTAAATCTGATTCCCAGATTACATCTCTACCATTCATATTGGCATTACGCTCTGCTGCAATAAGTAAATCAACTAATTTTGCATCAACGATATCTAAAATATCTTTTGCATGTCCCTTCTTAATATCTATCGATGCTGCTTTTCTGAAAAGTGCTTCTAGTTTTGTAAATCCTGTTACTGACATGGTATTCTCCTTAATATGTGTATATAAATTGAGAGATAGTAATAAAACTACCTCTTTTCGTTTGTATTATTTTTTTGGTTCGTCTTTTGAACTAAAAATTTTTGATGTAAAATCTTTAACTTTGTTTTCTAAGTTCGTAAAGAGTGCTTTTACTTCTTTAGATTTGATATCTATCTTTAATGAAGAAATAGCATCATCTAAAGCTTTGTATGTCACATCACTTTTACTGAGATAACCTAGATATTTGGCAATTTTAAGTTCTTCTTGTGCTGCATCTAAGTGTGCTTTTGCTGCTTCTGGATCTTCTTCTACAATAGCCGCTGATGCTGCTATAAGATCTGTAGCGTTTACAAGAGGTATAGGTACAACAGTCTCTACACCTACGAGTGTATTGAGCGCAGTGGCTAAAACAACTTTTGCTTCTTCTACTTTATTGTCATGAATTAGCTTTGCTGTCTCTTTGAGTGCAACAGGATATGTTGCGAGAGGAAGACTTACAACATTGAGTACAATTTCACTTTTGAGTGGAGCTAAAACTTCTTTGGCATCTTGTACTTTATCATCATTTAGAAGTGCTTTTGCAAGTGTCACTACTTTTTTAATGTCTTCACTGCTACCAATGAATTCATGAATGACAACGCTACTCTCTACAGGTAACATTTTTGGTGCATCTTTAGAAGCCAGTGTTACTTCTAGTTTTCCGAGAGCTTTTTCTAGTTTAGTTGTTGCTTCTTTTGTATGACCTTTTTCTAGGGCAGCATATGCATCATGGGCATAAGCTAAAGAATCAACAGCATCTTGTACCACTTTTACTGTATGGTTTTGCATATCTTCTTTTGCATTATTGACTGCAATAGTTTTTACTTGCTTTACAGTAGCATTTTTAGGTGCTGACTCTTTTGCATATGAACCTGTAATTAACAATGACGCGACGAGTGTTGATAAAAGAATTTTTTTCATTCTTTACTCCTTCAAGTTTAATTTTATTTAGCCATATAGACTAAACTTGTGAAAATTATAGCGTGAAAGTAGAGGAGGTGAATGCTACTTAAGTATCATTTACTCTATTTAATTTTTGATAGACTATAAAACGAGTTATAAATAAAATAGTATAGGAGGATACATTATGAATAAAAAAGTTTTTTTAGAAGGTGATGTGTCAGTAATAAGTCTCAGCAACATAGGTGAACTTGAAGATTTTGAGTTTAATATAGATGATATCAATGAAGAGTCAGATATTGTTGAAATAATGGAACAGCTTGATGCGTATGCAGAAAGTGCAGAACTTGATTTGGTAACAGATATTAAAAAGTTCCGTGTGATACATCCAGAGGATATTCGCCATCTTTCTGTACAAGAGGAAGATGCAGAGGAAAAAGAAGTACATTTAGATGATTTTACATTACTTAGTGCATCTTTTGCTCCTGTAAAAGACTTATTGGAAAGTGCCAAGGTAGGTGAATTGATTTATCTTAGAAAGGTACAGGGATCTTCAAATTGGGAATATTCTCTACAGGTTGAGAGTCCAGATGAAACTTTAAATTTCAGTTATTTTGACTGTACTAACAGTTTGGAGCAACTAGATCAGTATGCGTTACTTTCTCAAAGTTATTATAATATATTGTGTGACAGCATCATGGTAGATAGCCTATCAAGTAAAGAGGGTGATGCGAGTATAGAGAACTTTCATATAGAACCAACTATAGTATATGCAGAACTCTATAAAGTAACAGAAAATGGTATTACTGGTGAAAAGATACTGGAGAGACTTGATGCTCCTGGGTACTATTTCTTAGATAAGACCAGACAGATTGATGAGTAATACCTGTTTCAAATACAGGGTATTACTTTAGGTTAAAAAGTTTATTTTTTGTAGTAGAGTATCAGCTTCTAAGATTTGGATTTGTCTGTTTTTAATATCTATAAGCTTTTCATTTTTAAGTTCTTTGAGGTGTCTTTCTACTACATGTCGTACAGTCCCTATGAGGTTTGCTGTTTCTACATGGGAAAGTCCATCTAAGATATTAAACTTAAAAATATTACTTGGTTGAAAGTCTTGTATAATGAGTTTAATCAATCGTTCAGACGTAGAATAGAGTGATATATCTGTAAGCATCTCTTCTAGATGACGCATTTGTTTAGCAATATATAAATAAAATTTTTGACTAAATTCTGGAACATTATGAAGTAAATTACGTATAAATTCTATAGGAAACATGATAAGCTTTGTATCTTCAAGCACTTCATAACAGACATCATGTATTTCACCATCTAAGAGGGTAGCGGTATCGAAGATAGTATTGTCTCTATAGATATACAGTGTTTGTTCTCTGCCTGTATCTAGGTTCATTTGATAACTTTTGATTTTCCCATGTTTAACGACATAAACATATTGTGTCAGTTCATTAGAGAGAAATGGCATATCTCCTTTTTTTAATGTAATTTCTTTAGATTGATTATTTATTTGGGTTTGTAAGGATGTATCCAAATCTTCGAAAGGTAAGATAGCATTGATTGTATTTTCCATAATAACATCCTTTATATTGTCTTACTTGTAGACTGATTAAAGTATAGCATAAGTTAATAATATATGGATTTTGAAACATTTTTTTCTCTTTGGTACTTAAGTAGCATTTATATCCTTTTCTAGCATGTTAGAATACATATTATGAGAATAAAACAGTATTTTCATAAAATATATTTTAAGGATAATAAAGATGGAAAATACCATTACATTACTCAAACATGAGGATCATTATGATTTAGTTTTGCCAAACGGTGAGAAGATAGAAAGAGTAGTAAGTTTTAATGAAGAAGACCCAAGTAGTTTTTTACAAGTAGCTGTAGCACATTTGGGACTTGTGCCAAGAGAGCTATCAGTTGTGACAGGGGCTAAACCTAGAACATTACGTAAAAGGGTACTAGGACTAACAGGACAATATCTAGTTATGGATTATCTTGACCATGACGATAAAGTTGTTGTGCAAGTGTTTGTAGCTCCTGACTATGCTGATATACTTGATGAGAGTTTAAATCCATATATCATAGATATGAAAGATCTTGTATATTCAGATTATATGGCACTATCTTAGGGTAAAATGAATTTAGAATCTAGTTAGACAAACACTTTCTTTTGCTATGAGTGTGGGTCTATTGTAACCATTAAATTAAAAGGATTGATGATGACTACCACACTAGCACAAAGACAGGCGTTTGTTAAAGATGTTGAAAATGCACTAGAAGAATTATCTTTTAATGTTGCTCATTTAGATAAAAAAGAATCAGTTGATAATATTATGCATATCCTCCATGCACTAAGAATTGCATCCATACTCTATGATGAACATGAATTAAAAAAAGATGTTGAAACTCTATTGGCAATGATGATAAATCAAGATTTACATCATGATGTAAAAATAGTGAATGGACTTTATACACTTATTGAAATGATGGTGTACCCTTATAGAAAATCTACTTATATTGCCGCATAACATCATGTAGAATTCATTTTGAGATAAGGATATAAAACCCTTATCTCAATGTTCCACCGTGACTATATCTACTAACTCCACACCATCACACTCTTTTTTTAAACGTTTATTTTTACGTGCATCTTCTTCTGCAAGTTCTAATAAGTCAGCAAAATCATTTTTACTTGCCACAAACTCGAAAACTTCTTTTTGGGTTTTAATGTAGATTGTATTATCTTCTTTTGAGGAGAGTGCGAGGTTTCTAAGCCCTGTGGCAAATTCACTTTTTATGGCTTTCATTACTTTTTCATTCTGCAGCAGAGCATTTAAACTTATTTCTTTGCTCACATCATTTTTACACATGACTGTGTAACTTACTTGTATCATACCTTCCATCCTTGGCTCCTTCTTTCTTGTTATAGTGTTATCATAGTACATTTTAGGAAAAAAGATAAAAAATATGTCAAATTGTCATATTTATTTTATTTATGAAAATTTATATTGCAACTAAGGTAACATTTTTAAAGATATACTCTCTGCTATAATAAATGAAAAGACTTAAGGAATAAAAAATGTGGAAAACACCAAAAGATATATTAATGTTAGATAAGTTTGGTAAATATGCAAAACTTGCTGGGATATTATTTATGCTCCTCGGAGTAGTGGGAATTCTCTTTCCTGTAGCAACTTCTTTAGTCACAGTTGTCTTTGTGGCTTCATTGTTGTTTTTTGGAGGTGTGATTGCTGGATACTTTACTTATATGACGGACAAAAGCGATGTACTTGGGTGGCTTAAAAGCCTTTTACTTATAGGTGTATCCTTCTATATGATTTATTATCCATTAGGAGGCGTTACAACGTTAGGACTTTTACTCTCTATTTACTTTTTTATGGATGCCTTTACTAGTTTTTCTATGGGTATGTCAGGGGGTGCAAATAAAGGACGTTGGTACTGGATATTTAATGCGGCAATCTCATTGTTTATTGCTATCTATTTAGTGATGAATATACCTGTTGGAACAATGTTTATGATAGGTGTATTGGTAGGGTTTAGTCTTTTCTTTGATGGTTTAGCTATTTTTATGGGTGGAAAATTTTTTGATGATACCACTAAAGATTTGAGAGTATAGTTTTACTCTCAGTATTAGCAATGACTTTTGTTCTTATTTTTATCGTTTAAACTTTTTAGATTTGTTTAAAAAAACAATGATTGCAAAAGGTATAAAAACAAGGACTTCAAAAATAAGGGCGATGATTAATACTTTAAATGTACCGTCATAATCTTCTACAAAGGGTAAACCACCTGTATTCATCCCAAAAAAACCGCTAATGAGTGTTAAAGGTAGGAAAATACCTGAAAGCAAAGTAAGATAATAGATGTTTTTATTCATCTTCTCATCCACTTTCGCACGGTAAAAATTGTACAGATGGTCAAGTTTATCAAGTGATGCTTTCACAAGGTCTTGTATGCGTTCCATATGCTCATACAGATCTGCATAGGCAAGCTTTTCATAGCTTTTATTGTTTTTATGGTACTTCATAAAAAGATCCAAAGAGAGAGTTGCATCAAAGATGAGTCTGTGTATTAAAGAAAGCTCTTTTTTATAGGTGAGCCACTTGGACATAAATTGGTTATCATGTGTATGCTCATAAAAGGTATCTTCAAGTTCATCTATCTCCAGATAATATTTTTTTACCTCTTTGATGAGTGTTTCTATTCTTTTATCAAGAAACTCATTTAATGCTTCGAGTGTACCGATGGCAGTAAAACTGTTTTCATCTCTGTTATACAGGTAAACGGTTTCATCCTGAATAATAAATGCATACGAATAAATATCAATAGTATGTGTTTGTTCATGAAGTTGGGGTAATCGTAAAATAAGCATAGAGTGTGTATCTGTCGTTACAAAGTCAGAAGGATGATCTGAAGTTTGTATATCTTCTAAGATATATTCATCTAGTATATTTTTTATATTCATTTTGAGTTCTTTATAGTCAGAGATAATATTAGAGATAATCTTAATATATTGATATTTTATCAGAATATGTTAAAGAAATATATATTCTAAGCAGTCGTGTTTATGGTAAGTTTATTTAGTGTCCAAATATGAGATATGCCTAAGGCTAATTATCACATTTGTGTATAAGTTTTTCTAAGTTTGAGACAGCCAAATGACCTCTTTTATTCATAATGACACCTTCTTCTTTAAGTTTATGCATTTGTGTACTTACCACAGAACGTACAGAACCTATGAGCTCAGCAAGTGATTCGTGTGAAAGTGTATTGATAAGTTTTACAGGATAGTGCTTACTACTTGTCTTTGAAATAGTATGGTCTAAAATAAGTTTGGCAAGTCGTGTATTGGTATCATGAAAAACTAAAGAGGTACCAAAAGACTCTAAAGCTCTCATTTTTTCTCCAAGATATGGTAGAAATGAAGCATTGAATTCGGGATGTTCCTCTATCCATTCTCTGGCTCTTTTTAAAGGAAGACGTAGGACTCTCATATGGTCCATCACTACAGGAAAAATGATGTGCTCTTTCCCATCTAGTAATGTAAATATATCAAAAATATCACCTTCACCTTTTAAAAAGAGTGCCAAGCTTCTCCCCGTATTTGGGTCTATATGTGTAACTTTAAGCCTACCACTGATAATAATAAAAAGATATTTTTCTCCTATCTCTGGGTCAAGTGTATCTGTTTTTTGCCATGTTACAGGAGTACATTCCTCAATCATATCTTTAATGGTTCTTTCTTCTAGCTTTCCAAAGAGAGTAGAGTGTTGGAGCACATCATAGGCTTGCTGTGCAATAGAACTGTCTTGAGGCATTACATGTCCTTAATTAAGAGGTGGAATATTCTTTATGTAGTGCTTTAAAAGCATCAATGTTATTGAGTATATCGGATTTCGTCTTATAAAGGCTTTGTTGAAATTGTGTGTGAGATTTGTCCTCTGCATAGTGTTCAAAGGTCTCTATAGACTCTAGTAAATGTACTATTTCCAATTCAATAGTATCTATGAGTTTGTCCTTTGTTTGTTGTAGTTTTTTTTCTTTCTCTTCAATGTTGCTTTGGGCACTTTTATAAATAATCAGAGCAATGATTACCGATGCATGGCTTAACTGTGTTTCTATATTTTCAATATGATGAGAATGACTCTCTTCTATGCCTTCTAAAATCTCATAAGTGATACTTGAGACAGACTGCCCTGTCTTTTTAGACTCTTCCAAAGCGCGAGTGTAGAGTGAATGAAGAATTTTTGATATCTCATGTGGTGTGACAGAAGGTGATGAAATAGAAGCTATTTCATCTTTTAACTCTTCTTTATACGACATACATTTCTCCATTATTTACATTATAGGTGTATTGTATATCTAAATTTTTTTACTGACTGTTAGCTAGCTGACAGAAGGGTTAACTTGATTGACATATACTTGCCTCATATCAAAAATTAAAGGATACATTATGAAAAAGACATTATTACTTTCAGCACTTGTTTGTGGGTTACTTCTTAGTACGACAAGCATACAAGCAAAAGCAGATACAAAAACTTTAGTGCAAAAACAAATGAAAGAAAATAAACAGACATTTAAGAAAGCACCTAAAGAGATTTTGGATGCACTAAAAGAGACTTCATTAGCGATGCAAAGTCTAAAAGATCATAAAAATGATGAAGCAAAACAACACCTCAAACTTGCGACTGATAAGTTTAATAAAGCATTAAAAGATAACCCATCTTTAGATATTTTACCCTTAGATGAAAGTATTGAAGTGTATGAAAACTTAGCTTCTCCACAAGAGATTAACCATGAGCTTACAGTGATACAAGAGTATCTTATTCACTATAACTTAGATGCAGCAAGAGCCCTCTTGGCACCGCTTAAAGATGAAATAGATATTAAGACACTTTCTGTTCCTATGAAGATTTTCCCGTTGGCAACGCAAAATGCTTTAGATGCACTCAATAAGGGTGATGCTCAAAAAGCCATGGCAATCATGGCAGAAGGATATAACACATTCATCATAGAAGAAGCGGTCATTCCTTTACCTCTTTTGCGTGCACAAGAGTTGATAGCAGAAGCTTCCACATTAGATAAAAGTAAAAAAGAGGAAGCCACAAAACTATTAGAAGCTGCAAAAAATGAACTGAACAAAGCAAAGGTTTTAGGCTATACTAATAGTAGCTCTCCAGAATATAAAGCATTGAATGATGCTATCGATGCAGTCAAAAAAGAGATAAAAGGTAAAAATAAAGTTGAAAAACTTTATGAGAAATTAAAAGATGCATTTGTATCGTTGGTACATAAAAGTAAAACAAGTAAGCATAACAAAGCAGAAGCAAAAGTCAATGCTTACGAGAAAAAAGAAGCAGTTAAAGCAGTGGAAGATACAGAAAAATTTAACGCTGAAGTTAAAAAAGATGAAAGTGAAACACTTAAAAAATAAAAAGGATTACAAATGTGGAAATATACAACATTAGAAATGGACATGAACAAGGCGTTGGTAGATAAATTTAAAAAATATGCCAAAGTAGGTGGGGTGATTTTCATCCTTTTAGGTATTGTTGGGGTATTGTTCCCTACATTTATGACCTTTGGTACTTTAGCATTTGTCTCGTACCTCATGTTATTTGCCGGTATAAGTGCAGGAATGCTTACCTGGGCGAGTAATCGCAATGATTGGACAGGTTGGCTTAAAAGTTTTATTCTCATTGTTGTGGCATCATATATGATATTTTACCCTATGCAAGGTGTTGCAACATTAGGACTTTTGTTTAGTATCTATTTCTTTATGGATGCCTTTACAGGATTTGGATTGGCATTTTCAGCAGAGGGACAAAAACATAAATGGGTATGGCTTTTTAATGCAGCAACCTCTCTACTCTTAGCCATTATATTTATTGTCGGTTGGCCATTTACCTCTTTATGGTTGGTTGGTTTTTTTGTAGGAGTGAGTCTCTTTTTTGATGGTATAGCACTACTTATAGGTGGCTCAGCCTTAGATGCAGTAGAAGAAAAATAGTCTAAAAGGAGTGTGATATGAAAAAAATAGTGATACTAGGTGCAGGATTTGCAGGCTTACATATATTTTATAAAATAAGACATCTCATAGGTAAAAAGATAGATGTTACTGTCATTGATGCTCGCAGTCATGCACTACTTAAACCCGCACTCCCAGAGATAGCTTTTGAGGGTGCTCCTTTGTCACACTCTTTTGTAGAGTTAGAACATACACTTGAGAGTCGTGGTGCAACTTTTTTACAAAACAATGTTGACCTCATAGAACCTGATTTAAATAGAATTATTTTAAATGATGGTGAACAAGTGGAATATGATTATCTTTTTGTGACACTTGGTGCAGTAAAAGATTATGATGCCATTAAAGGTTATAAAGAATATGGATATTCTATTTGTGATGATACACAAGCACAAAAACTTTGGGAGAAGGTAAAGAGTTTTGAAGGTGGTCGCATCGTAACAGGTGCAGCTAAAAGTTACTGGGGCACAAGAGTCAAAGCACCAGAACTTTCTGCACCTTGTGAAGGACCTATAGGTGAAGTCATGTTTATGTTAGATTATTATCTCAGGCATGAAAAAGATTTAGAAAGAACAAAAGATTACCAAATAGATGTTTTTACCCCCTCAGCGGTTTTCTTTGAAGATGTGGGTGATAAGCCGCATAAAGTCATAGGTAAATTTATGACAGAACAAAAAATGACACTACATAACAATAAAATAATTAGAGAAATAGGTAAAGACTTTATCGCATTTGATGATGGGTCACAGATGCCTTGTGACTTAGCGATAATCATTCCTCCTTATGCTGCACCAGATGTAATTTGGGAATCAGGCATGGGTGACGAAAAAGGCTTTATCCCTACGGATACGACTATGCGCCATTTAGATTATGATAACATTTTTTCTGCAGGCGACATCACTGCATTGGCACAACCAAAGTTGGGACATATTGCCATTATTCAAGCTGCCATTGCCTCTGCCTCTCTTCTGAAAGATTTAGGGGAAGATGTGACTATTCCTCCACATGAACTGGAAGTATTTTGTATTATGAATATGGGTGGGCATGAAGCCACACTTATCTCTTCAAATTCACTTTATGGTGGTAAGCGAGACGTGGCTATGCATTCACCTGTCTCAAAAATGATGAAATGGGGATTTGACAATTATCTTTATTTTAATAAAGGGCATATGCCTCCTGATTGGGCGCTAGAGATGACCGATAAGTTGACAAAACTCTTATAATATATAGAGTTAGTGCTATGATTAGTCATCATATAGAGGAGAAATAATGAATAAAAGAGTAGTAAAACGCTCCACCATGTTAAGCTTTAAAGGTGTATTGTATCTACTTGCTATTGGGGTATGGATATTTGTGATGAGTGAGATAGAAGATGACTTTGATTTCTCTCAAACTGCACTTACATCTTACTGGGGAAGTACGGCACTTATTCTTTTTGTTGTCTATATCATGCTTGTTTTATTAGAATTATTTGTAGATGTTGAAGACCTTGATTGATGGAAGTATATTATGTAAAACTGATGGTTTTTTTTGTCTTAGCAAGTATGATTTTTCTTATAGGCTATCTATATTTACGCTATAGAAAAAAACAACGACTTAAAATGATAGAGAAAATACCTTTTAAGCCAGAGCACCGTAAGTTTTTACATAAAACACCGCATTATGACTCTCTTTTGGATGTAGATAAACAGAAGATAGAAAGATCCATCATACGTTTTGTCTATACTAAAACGTTTATAGGTGTGAAGATGGAAATCACAGATGAAATAAAAATAGTTACTGCTTTTTATGCCTGCTTACTTCTGCTGCATAAAGAGACTAGCCAATGTTATGATGCTCTGCAAACCATTATTGTCTATCCTTCTCCAGTAGTTCTAAAAGATGTAAGAGAAAATGGTGGTATCTATACGAAAGAAGATTTTATTATAGATGGACAGTCAAGTAATGACACTGTCATTCTTGTCTGGCACGATGCGAAACAAGAAGCCTATCATTTGAGACATGATAATGTGGTTATACATGAGTTTGCACATGAGATTGATTTTATGGATGGTGAAGTCGATGGTGTACCACCTCTTGAAGCATCAAAATACCATGAGTGGACTTCCATCTTTTATGATGAATATGAAAAACTCCATGCCGTAGCGATGAAAGATAGAGAGTGGGGTAAATACAAACTACTTGGAAGCTATGCAGCTACAAATGAAGCAGAGTTTTTTGCAGTAGTGACAGAGAGATTTTTTGAATCCCCTCACAGTCTTTATGCTCATTTTCCTGAACTTTATAAAGAGTTAAAAGATTTTTACGAGATTGATACGCTAACATTGGTTTCTAAGTAGTATGGTGAATATATTTCATATTGTGTTAACTAGCTAACATAAGTTATTTACTTTTCTCTTTTATACTCTAAATGTAACAAAATTTACTAGATATAAAGGATACATAATGAACAAAAATATATTACTCTCTCTAGCCGCAACACTTCTTCTTAGTGCTAATGTTGCTTATGCCACATCCATAGATACATCAGCTTCAAAAGTAACAGCACAAACCAATCATTCTTATTATGGTTTTTATAGTCAACCAGATAAATTAACAAAAGAACAGTTGGAACACTATCGAAAAATGGGTTTGATAAGTAAACGTCAAATGATTAAAGATGAATTGAAGTTGGCGACAAAAAATGTTGTAAAGCCAAGTACAGAAATATTAGATGGATTAAATGCTACCTTTAAGGCTATGTCATTACTTAAAAAACATGATTTGAAATCTGCAAAAATAGCATTGATTTCTGCAACATCACAATTTGATAAAGCATTAAAAAAAGACCCAAGTCTTAAACTTGTTCCCATAGATATGAAAACAAGTTTTGATGATCATGCGCTTACACTTGAGAATGTAAAAAGTATTAAGAAAAATGCACTTCGTATGATAAATGATAATCAACCACAAGAAGCTATTGCCTTGTTATCTCAATTGAAAAATCAAATTACGATTGTTATGACAGAACTACCTATGGATTTATACCCTCTTGCAACTAAAAAAGCACTAGATGCCTTAAATAAAGGTGAAAAGGCTGAAACAGTTTTACCTCTATTAGCGGCTGCATTAGATACGATGGTAAAGACAGAAGTTGTTATACCTATGCCGGTACTTGTCGCACAAAGTGCATTGAGAGATGCAGAAAAACTTGATAAAAGTAAAAAAGAGGAAATCTTTAAGTTACTTAATCTTGCGCAAACACAATTAGAGGTAGCCAGATATGAAGGTTATTTAAATAAGTATGATGCTGAATATAAAAATCTATCTGAAAAAATAAATCAATTGAAAAAGAAAAATTCTGAAGGCAATGTATTACTAAGGGATTATGATAAAATTAAAAAAGATTTTAGTTTATTATTTGACAAAATACATCAAGGTAGACAAAAATAAAATATTAATACATATTTGGTATTACTAAAGGATGAAAATGAATAATGAAAAAAAAGCCTTCGGGCTTTGGAGCGCTGTATTTTTAGGTATAGGTTCTATGGTGGGTGCAGGGATATTTATCGTTATAGGACAAGCTGGTTCTATAGCGGGTAACTTAGTATGGGTCTCTTTTATCTTCGGTGGTTCGGCTGCTATGCTTAGTGGCTATTCTTTAGCTAAATTAGCTATTACCTATCCTTCTAGGGGTGGTATGGTTGAGTATCTTGTCCAAGGATATGGTGAAGGTGTATTTTCAGGGAGTGCAGGGGTACTTTTTTACTTCTCTCAGCTTATTGCTATCGCAGCAGTAGCTAAATCATTTGGTGCTTATGCCGTAACATTGATGCCACTTGATGCTATGTGGAAAGATATTTTTGCGTTAGGTATCGTATTGACTTTTATTCTTATTAATCTAATAGGTGCATCTTTGGTAGCGAAGTTAGAAAATATTATTGTAATCATCAAACTCTCTGTTTTAGTCTTCTTCTCTATGGTTGCACTTTTTTATATTGATCCAAAATTATTGAGTGTTGCAGATATGCCACCTCTAAAAGATATGTTTTTTGCTGTGGGACTGACATTTTTTGCCTACCAGGGATTTAGTGTGATAACCAATACTGTAGAAGATATGGATGACCCTAAAAAAAATATGATGCGTTCAATGCTTATTGCACTTGGTTTGGTGGGTCTGTTGTATGTCATTACCAGTGTAGCAGTGTTGGGTAATCTACCCTTAGACAAAGTGATAGAAGCAAAAGATTATGCATTGGCAGAAGCGGCACAGCCTATTTTTGGTAACTTGGGATTTAAGATTATGGCACTGACAGCACTGCTCGCAACAGCATCTGCGATTAATGCAACACTTTATGCAACAACAGAGATAGGCTATACGTTGGCAAAAGAGGGGAATCTTCCAAGTGTCTACACTTATAATATCCATAGTTCATACTCTGGTTTGATTATCAGTGGACTTCTCATCATTCCTATGATTCTCTTTTTAAATCTCTCTCAGGTCACAACCATTGCAGCATTGGTAGTACTTATTATACAAGGGTTGACCCATATAGGGCATCTTTTTCGTATCAAAGAAACAGGTGCAAGTTTTATTTTGATACTTGGTGCTATTGTAAGTATGTTTGGTATTGCTGGACTGACACTCTACTATACAAGTAAACATGATATGCCTATGATTGGTATGTATATTTTAAGTGCTTTTGCATTGGCTTTTGTGGTAGAAGTCGGTTTACGTTTGATAACCAAAAGGGTTATTTCTGCTCAGACAAATAAGACTTTACTCAAAAAGTTAGAAGACAAACTAGAACATATTATAGGAGAAAAATAATGGAAAACAATGAAAAAAGAATCATTATAAGAGGTATTGACATACCTTTTATGGATTTAGTAGTATTATTAGTAAAGTTAGCATTTGCAGCCATCCCAGCGATGATAGTGATATTTACCATTTTTGGATTATTATCAACACTTTTTGGTGGGGTGTTTAATATGTTTATGTTTAGAATGTAGTGAAGGAAAATAGATGAAAAATACCATGCAGGCAATCTTCTTTGGATTTAGAGAGATATTACAATGGCATACGATGAAGTATGCTCTCGTTAGTGGCATTATTGTCACAGCTTTATGGATAGGTGTTGGCATCGTATTTTGGGATTATATTATAGGCTTAAGTAGTCATGTATTAAATTGGGTACCTTTTTCTATGGTACGTTCTAACGGTGCATGGATGCTTTCTACCTTTCTTTGGCTTCAACTTATTTTATTTACGTTTGCACTGATATTTGCTTTTTTTGGTAACTTTATATTAGAGAGTGTTTCTAAAGAAAGATACACATCATTTTCTTTATGGGTTGCAATGGGAAGTACTTTGTTTTGGAGTATAGTATGGTTTTTTAAAGGGGACTATATTTATCAACAGTTCCTCAAACTTTTGACATGGCTTCCTTTTGAGACTATAGAAAAAGGTATTGCTTTTTTAGTAGGGTTTTACCTTATATACAATGCAATCGTTGTGACTATGGTGTTTGTGGCAAGTCTGTTTAGTGAACCAATCATTGCATCTATAGAGAAGAGACATTTTGAAGAAGATGACGTTGTGCGAGACAATGTTTTCTCTTCTATCAGATATACTATTAAAGACAGTCTTATCTATTTGATTGTTTCTGTTTTATGTTTTCCTCTTCTTTTTGTTCCTGTAGTCAATATTTTTACTCAGATTGCTTTGTGGGTGTGGCTTATTAAAGATACCGTAAGCTATGATGCACTTTCTTTAGTCTCAAGTAAGGTTGAAAAAGAGAAAGTAAAAGAGCATAGAGTATCTGTGTGGTTCATCTCTTTTGTTACTACTTTATTTAACTTTATCCCTATACTTAACCTTTTTGGACCTTTCTTTGGTGAAATAACAATGTTCCATTATTTTAAAAGCTTGGATAAAAGTAAAGTTTAATCGACATAGATAGTATCTATCAAACGTTATAGGTACAAACAGAAGAGAGGGTAGTATGAGAAGAAAGAAGAATATCATGAAACAAGATTCTAAAAACCCCATAGACCCTAAAGACCTTATGGCAGTAGAACGTGCAACGACAGCACTTATAGGTACAGCTATCTCTTTGATTATTTTAGGGTTTGTTGTTGAGAAGTTTGAAT
>Ga0256843_1001352_pt1 | contig 19455 bp, 16 predicted proteins | sample AlvinellametaG_FD_191572 | JGI IMG/M metagenome (GOLD analysis project Ga0256843, IMG submission 191572) | Pompeii worm associated microbial communities from hydrothermal vent at the East Pacific Rise, Pacific Ocean - Alvinella | ecosystem: Host-associated > Annelida > Integument > Unclassified ... | reverse complement strand
AAACCAATACTATTTGGATATGGGCTAACTACAAAAGCTATTGCTTCCTCTTTGGGTGGTGGGTGTATATTTTTTGATGATAATACTACTAAGAGCTATATAGATGATAATAACAATAGAATATATCCATCAAGCAAGTTTGACCCAGAAAAGAGCAGTTTGGAAGTGACTACTCCTAGTGTTCCACCATCTCACCCTCTAATAAAAAGGGCTAAAAATTTAGTAAGTGAGTATGATTATTTCTATGATGATATGCCATTTTCAATCTGGATTAGTGGGACTAATGGTAAGACTACTACAACCCAGATGTTAACCCATCTACTAAAAGATAAGGGAGCAGTTTCTGGGGGTAATATTGGAACTCCTCTAGCATTTTTGGATAAAAATGCTCCAATCTGGATTTTGGAGAGTAGCTCATTTACTCTATACCATACAAAAAGAGCAACTCCAAATATATATCTACTTCTTCCAATAACTCCTGACCATATAGATTGGCATGGGAGTTTTGAGGAGTATATAAGAGCTAAACTTAGCCCAATTGAGAGAATGAGAGAAGGGGAGTTAGCGCTCATCCCAAAGGGGTTAAAATCTAAAGTTAAAGATAGCTCAGCTTTTATAGTAGAGTATGACTCAATTGAGTTTTTAGAGGAGTATTTTGGGCTTGATAGTTCTAAAGTAAACTTTAAAGGAGCATTTTTAGAAGATGCTATGTTATCTTTAGCTGTAACAAAAGCACTTTTTGATGAGGTAGATTACTCAAAGATAAACTCATTTAAAATGGATAGACACAGACAAGAGGAGGTTATAGATAAGAAGGGTAGGCTCTGGGTAAATGACTCTAAGGCTACAAATATAGATGCTTCAATAAAGGCAATAGATGGATATAGCTCTAATTTTATTAGATTGATTTTAGGAGGAGTCTATAAGGGAGCAGACCTAGAGCCATATTTTAAATTCTTATCTACTAAAGATTTAAAACTATACTTAATTGGAGAGGATTTTTCCAATCTAAAAGAGCTAGCACAAAAGTATAATATAGATTTTTGTGAGTGTGGCACACTAAAAAGAGCAGTAGAACAGATAGATAAAGAGATGAGAGATAAAGATATTGCACTTCTCTCCCCTGCCTCTGCTAGTTTTGATCAGTTTAAATCATATAAAGATAGGGGAGAGCAGTTCTTGACTTTTATAGAGGAGATAGTAAATTAAATCTCTTCTATTTTATATTAGAGTAGAATTGAACCACTTTTTCCATTCTTTTTAATAGAGAATTGTTTAGCTTTATACTCATATTTAACGCCTTTTCTGAGATATTTCCCTCATATATTATTGGTCTATATCTATCCCATATCTCTTTTGCACTATGTAACTCTTTTACAATTTTAGGATTTGTAGCTCTCATAAGTCCCAGAGAGGAGTTTCCATCAATTAGACCATTTAATATAAGATCAAATTTTTTTCCAGTCTCTCTTAACTGTTTTTTATATATTTTATCATCAATCTTATTTGCAATAAATAAAAGCTCTTTTGTGAGCTCTTCTATTACCTCTTCTTGTCTCTTTTTTGTCTCTTTTCTGCTTTTTGGAGTAAAATCTGTATTTAAAAGTCTATTTTGATAATCTATCCATATATTTTGAATATGTTTAATTTTATTTAAAAGCTCTCTATCTTTTAGAGTATCTTTGCTATTTACCAATCTATTTAGTGTTTTTTGAAACAGCTCTCCTCCACTTTTTAGGCTTTTAATATTTCTATCCGATTTTAGATTATTTGCAATTAGTAGTAGCTCTTTTGCCATTTTTTGGCTAAGCATTCTCTCTTTTCCTGCTAAGTTTATTGTTTGGGCAAGTTGTGGTTCTATATTGCTTCTATCTCTATATAGTTCAACTACAATATCTATTAGATTTAAAAGTTCTACATTTTTTTTATCTATAAATTCTAATATCTTTTTATCTTTTTTGCCATTAGCAATTAGTAGTATATTTTTTTTAAAAGGAATCCAAGCCCTCTTTACTCTATCTAATTCTCTTAATATTTCTCTATCATCAGTTTTAGATAGGCTTAGATCTCTATTTCCATAATATAGTCCATTTAATATTTTGTCAAATAGTTCTACACTTCTTAGAAGTCTATTCTGATTTGATGCTACATCTATACCTCTTGTAATCAAGAGAGCCTCTTTGCTCATTTTTTGAGTTAACATTCTCTCTTTTCCAGCTAGGTTAATGGTTGTTTTTATATCGGCAAATAGGTTTGTAGATATAATTATTAGGAAACTAAAGATTAAATTTCTATTCATATTTTAATACCCCTTATTTTAAATGGGGATATTTTATCAGTTTTATTAATATATTTTGATTTAAAATATGTATATATTTTTTGAAATTATATTTTTATATACAATTTGATACTTGTTATATCTACCAATCCTCATCATCACTTCTAATATATACTCCATCAACTCCAATAAATGCCTGTTCTATTTTATCAAAATCCCTATCTTCTAGTGCATTTACCAATTTATTTGAGTTATCTTTTCCTAAATACTCTTTTGCTTTATCTAAACTATAGTAGTATCTTAGAGTATTAATCTTTTTATTTCCAAACCAGCTAGAGACAACCATATAATCTTTTGTGAGCATCTCTATTTTTGAGTATGCCCCATTTTCACTAAAAGTGTCTGCAAACATATATAATCTATCATTATCTATTATATATTTTGCCTCTTTCATATCCATATTTCCAATTATAGGTTGATATTTTACTTTAAAAGAGCCAAATGAGAGTTTTATTAGTAGATCATTATTTCCATTAGGTGATTTATATGCTAAATAGAAATTTCGACCACTTAGCATCTTTTTATCGAAAGTTTTAATGTTGTTTTTTCTTTCTTTTTTATATAAATCTCTTACTTTAGATAGAACAGATTCACTCTTTTCATACCCTTGTTCTCCATTTAATATATTTGTTGGGCTTTGTAAAAAAGTTTTTGGCGTTGTGTTTGGAGAGTATATTGGTAGAGGAGAACTATTATACTCTTTTATGGCTCTTACTCTAATAGTCCTATCTACTTTTGGTATTGGTCTATATCTATTTAATCTCTCTCTATAGTCTCTAAATACTCTTTTATGCACAATTTGAGGAGAGCTACTAATAATGGCATCTGGAAAATATCTTTTATAACTATATATTTTTCTCTTTAATGCATAGAGTTTTGAAGTGTAGTAAGCATAAGGGATTAACCAGCCATTAGATTCTACTACAACGACATGTGAACGCATATCTGGTGGTAATCTATTTATACTCTTTTCTAATACACTCCAGTGTCTAAAACTTCCAAGTTTTATATAGTAAAATTTTTTAGCAAATATTGGAATGTTTAGGATTAAAATAGTTAAGATTATCTTTTTTAGCACTTTAGATACTGTCCCTTTTTTGGATAAAATTATATCCAATAAATGTCAATTAATAGTGAGTTAATATAGTTTTCTATTAAGGTTCTTTGCTATTTTTTACATCATTCCACTCTAAATATAGTTTATGTAGCTTAGCATTTTCCTCTTTTAATCTTTTTATCTCATGTTTTAGCATTATTTCTTGTTTTTTTAGATACTCTAATCTATGAAGAGAGTTATCTCCATAGATTAGATTTGCAATATATATACCAAGTGCAATGACAACTACTGCAGTTGCTAAAAAGACTTTTACAGATAGTCCAAATATTATCTCAAATTTTTTTACTAAAGGTATATCTTCCATAAGTTATTGCCTAGAATTTAAATAGGGACTTTCCTAAATACTCATATCCATCTATTAAATCCTGTTCAATATTTAAAAGTCTATTATATTTTGCAATTCTATCACTTCTAGCGGTTGAGCCCGTTTTTATCTGCCCTGTATTTAGTGCTACTGCAAAGTCTGCAATAAATGAGTCTTCACTCTCTCCAGAGCGGTGGCTCATTACACATGTATATCCACTTCTTTGAGCAAGCCGGACTGTTTGCATAGTTTCACTTACTGTTCCAATCTGATTTGGTTTTATTAAAATTGAGTTTGCAATATTTTTCTCAATTCCTTCAGCTAAAATTTTAGCATTTGTAACAAATAGATCATCTCCTACAAGTTGAACCCTCTTTCCAAGTCTTTTAGTAAGTTCAGCCCAACCGCTCCAATCATCTTCACTTAATCCATCTTCAATCGATACAATTGGATATTTAGATATTAGTCTCTCATAATAGTCAATTAACTCAGAACTACTAAGTTCTCTATTTTCAGATTTTAACTCATAGTTTCCGTTTTTATTTACAAGCTCACTTGATGCTATATCTAGTGCTATTACAATATCTTCTCCAGCTCTATATCCAGCTTTTTCTATAGCTTTCATAATAACTTCAATTGGCTCTTCATTATTTTTTAGGTTTGGTGCAAATCCACCCTCATCTCCTACAGCAGTGCTCTCTCCCATCTCATCTATAATCTTTTTTAGGTGTTGATAGGTTTCACTAACTGCTCTTAGTCCCTCTTTAAAACTCTCAAATCCAGTTGGCATAACCATATACTCTTGAAAATCTACTGAGTTATTAGCGTGTTCTCCGCCATTTATAATATTAAACATTGGGACTGGCAGAGTCATAGCATTTGATCCCCCTAAATATCTATATAGCGGAATATTCAGACTCCTAGAGGCTACTCTTGCTACTGCCATGGAGACTCCCAAAGTAGCATTTGCTCCAAGTTTTGAGTAGTTTTGTGTCCCATCTAGCTCTTTTATTGCTAAATCTATATCTGCTTGGTTATATGGAGACATTCCAATTAACTCTTCTGCTATTAGCTCATTTACATTTTTGCAAGCTCTCAATACACCTTTTCCTAAAAATCTCTCATCACCATCTCTTAGTTCTAAAGCTTCCCTTTTTCCTGTGCTAGCTCCACTTGGAACAATAGCTAAAGCACTAATTCCATTGCTTAGAGTAACAGTTGCTTGAACAGTTGGGTTTCCTCTACTATCTAAAACCTCAATAGCTCTTACATCATCAATAAAAACCATTATTTATACCTTTATTTTATATTCATAGTTTTGAAATGTTATCATATTATCTATAAGATAATAGGTTTAGGAGTTTAGTATTGATTTTATAGTTTTATATAGATACCAAATTTCTACAGCAATTATGGTATAAGCTATTATATAAAATAGCATTTTATGGTATCTATTTTTTATCTCTATATTTTGTTTTTTTATCTTCTCTTCTCTATGGTGGTGAGCAGGCATAGCACCAGCCTTTTCTAGAGCTTGGTGAATTATCATCTCTTCATCAATTTTTGCCTCCTTTTTTTGTATAGTTTTTATATTTTCCATATCAGCTTGTTCTCTTTTTTTAGTAATTAAAATCACTATTAGAAGCATTAGAAATAAAATATACATTAAGAACATTTTTTAATCTCCTCTACTTTTTAATATATTTTATCATCTTATATCTTTATTTAAACTATTTATAGTATTTAAAAACAAAAAATAGCAAATATTAGTTTTTTTTAATATATAAAAATATATAATAACAAATAGATGCCCTATCTATTCTATTTAGTTTAAGGTGAGTTTATGAAAAAAATTATTGAGGTTACAGGTGTTGCAGGGGTGGGAAAGAGTTTTGTTATAGATAGATTAATGTTACAAAACTCTAATATTATATTAGATAGTGATGTTATTAAGAGATATAAATTGAGTGATTTATATCTATTTTATCTCTTTTTTAAAACAAAAAGAAGTTTTTCTAACTTTCTTAATATATTAAAAATATCACTTTTTCTAAATATGGGTGTTTTTGATAGGCTAAATTTTATTAGAAATAGCATTAAAAAGATAGGGAAGGACTACTTTTTAGAGCATATATTTAATGAAAATAAAATTGTATTAGTAGATGAGGGGATATCTCATCTCTATCAAAACATAATATCTCCAAATAGGCAAAATGATAGATATCTAACTAGATTAGTAGATAAGATTATCTCCAATTTAAATTTTTCAAGAGATATTATAGTTGTTGATGCTCCATTTGAAGTGGTTTATGAGAGGCTAAAACAGAGAGGGCATAAGAGGGTTTTACTTAAGGATCTAAAGCCCTTTATTAAAAAGAGTAAAGAGCAAATTTTTCGTCTTAAGAGACGATTTCCAAAAATTACAGAGATAGAAAATGGGGTTTAGAGTATGTATCATCTATCATATAAATTAATAGAAAAGTTAAATAAAAGAAGTATTAAGTATTGTCATTGGAAAAGTAATCTACTCTTAAATGAGGCGTTAGGAGGTTATGATGATTTAGATTTTTTAGTAGCAAGAGAGGATATTTATAGGTTTGAGATATTAATAAAATCTCTAGGTTTTAAGGAGGCATCAAATAGAAATATTAGCTTTTATGGTATAAAACACTTTTATGGATTTGATATTGACTCTGGCAATATTTTGCATCTGCACATCTATTATCAGATAAAGAGCGGAGAGAGTTGGAGTAAACCTATTCATTTTAATTTTGAAGATTATATTCTAAACAATCTAACTCTTCACTCTAGCGGGATTTTGATTCCACAAAAACATATAGAACTTGCAATATTTGTATTTAGAGTCATGCTCAAATACTCTAAGATTCATGAAGCAATTTTAGTTGGAAGAGAGCATAGTAGAACTATAAGAGAGATAGAGTATCTACAAGATGGATTAAATAGAGATAAGTTAAGAGAATTTTTGAAAAGATTTTTTCCAAATATAAGTTTAGATGAATTTTATGGACTATTAGATGTTATTAAGAATGGTTCAAATCTAAAAAGATATATTTTGGGAAAAAAAGTCTCTTATAAACTCTCATCTTATAGATATCTAAGCCCCTTTGAGGAGTTTAGATTAAATCTATATCAGTTTATCTATAGAGTTTTAAATCGACTCTTTTTCAAAGAGAAGAAGAGACTCTCCTCTATGGGGAGTATGATAGTAGTAACTGGAGCGGATGCTACGGGGAAAAGCACTGTAACTAAAGATTTAAAAAATTGGCTTGGAGAGAACTTTACAACATATCATATACATTTTGGAAGACCACCATCAACTCTTTTAACATTTCCGATAAATATTTTAATTAGGCTTTTAAAAAAGAGAGGATATGGATGTAAATCCACTAAATTTAGCACTCAAAAGGGGAGTAGTAAGAAGTCTTTAATATATATGGTTCGTCAGTTAGCTCTAGCTTATGATAGATATGTTCAAATTAGAAAATATTATAGATTTGTATCTAAAGGGGATATTTTAATAGTTGATAGATATAAATCTGAAAACTATTATGTAATGGATAGTCCAAGGTTAAATCCAAAAGATTATAGGGGTATAAAGAGAAAAATAGCTTTACTTGAAAAGTCGCTCTATTCTAAAATGCCTATACCAGATATTTTATTTACTCTTACTGTTCCAGTTGAGGTGGCTGTAGAGAGAAATAGAACAAGAGTAAAAGAGGGTAAAGAGAGTGAGGAGTTTATTCGAATAAGGCATAAAGAGAATAAAAATTTAGACTATAGAGCAAAATATCTCTATAAAATAGATACAGATGTGCCATATGAGATGGAGTTAAGAGAGATAAAGGCTAAAGTCTGGAGGTTATTGTGATTAATATAGTATTGATGGGGGGTGAAGATGTTCATAGTAGGATAGATATAGCAAAAGAGTTTATCGAGATGGGTTTTAGTGTCAAAATATTAGGCACACAGGATTTTACTCCATTTAAAAGAGCAGATATTGATTATATTCAATATAGTTTTAATAGAGAGTTTGGAATATTTCAGGATATAGAGACAATAATCTCTCTAAGAGATATTTTAAAAAAATTTCCAAAACAGACGATAGTTCATGCCTTTGATACTAAACCTACAATATTTTTACCAATAGCATCTATTGGATTAGATAATATAAAAGTAGTTAGAACCATTACAGGAATGGGAAGAATTTTTACAGAAAATACTTTAAAAAATAATCTGCTAAGAGCTATTTACAATCAAATCCAATTTTTTCTAAGACCATTTGTTCATTTTACAATTTTTCAAAATAGTGATGACGCTACATACTTTTTTAAACATAATTTAGTCTCCAAGAGTAAAGCTAGAGTTATAAAGAGTAGTGGAATAGATATTGAGAAGTTTAAGTCAAAAGTGGAAATCTCCACGATTAGGGCTTTGGTAAAGGAGTTAGATATTGATGTTACAAAGAGAACTTTTATCTTAGTGAGTAGAATGGTCAAACAAAAAGGGATTTTAGACTACTTAGAGGCTTGTAAAATCTGTTGTGAGGAGGGGTATTGTTATAACTTTTTACTTGTAGGACAGTTAGATAGTGATAACTCTATAACATTAGAGGATATTAAAAGATATAAGAAGTATGTAAAGTATTTGGGTAGAAGAGAAGATATTAAAGAGTTATTGACTCTATCTGATATTTTTGTGCTTCCAACATACTATAGAGAGGGTATTCCAAGAGTTCTTTTAGAGGCTTCTGTTATTGGTTTAGGACTTATTGCTACTAATATGCCAGGGTGCACAGATGTGGTAGTTGATGAGTATAATGGAAAGTTAGTAAAACCTAAGAATCCAAAGGATTTATCATCAAAGATGATATATATGGCAGAGGATAGAGAGAGACTTAGAAAATTTAAAAGAAATAGCAAAATAAAAGTTAGAGAGTTTAGTTTAGATAGAGTCTCTAGGGCGTATGCAGAAATATATAGATTAGTTATAAATGGTAGGAGTTTAGAGAATGTGGAAAGTTCAGCTGTTTGAATTAAATTATGATGAGAGAGAAGTTGAAGCTGTAAAAGAGGTTGTAGAGAGTGGTTGGATAACAATGGGAGAGAGGACAAAAGAGTTTGAAACTAAATTTGAGCATTTTTTAGGAGGTGATATTTTTGCTACTGCACTATCTAGTGCTACGGCATCTTTACATATTGCTCTTTTGAGTCTTGGTATTGGTATTGGTGATGAGGTTATTATTCCAGCATTAACTTTTGTAGCAGATATTAATGTAGTAAGAGCAGTTGGTGCAACTCCAAAACTTGCTGATTGCAGTAGTTATGATGATTGGAATATTTCTGCTAAGAGCATTGAAAAGCAGATAACAGATAGGACAAGGGCTGTAATTATTGTTCATTTTGCAGGTTATGCTTGTGATATGGATAGTATTGTAAAACTCTGTAAAGATAGAGGGATATTTTTAATTGAAGATGTTGCGCATGGTATTGGTGCTACATATAAGAGCAGGGCTTGTGGCACTTTTGGAGATTTTGGTTGCTTTAGTTTTTTTACAAATAAAAACCTATCTGTTGGGGAGGGAGGAATGTTAGTTACTAAAGATAGGAAATTAGCTAAAAGAGCTAAATATTATAGAAGTCATGGAATGAGTGCTTTGACTCTTGATAGACATAAGGGTAGGGCTATATCTTATGATGTAGTTTTATCTGGATTAAATTATAGAATAGATGAGATTCGCTCTAGTCTTGGAATTGTCCAACTCTCAAAATTGAAGCAGGCAAATGCAAAAAGGGAACTTTTGGTTAAAAGATATATTCAAAATTTAAAAGATATAAAAGGGATATCTATTCCATTTCAAAATTTAAGTAACTCAACCTCTAGCTATCATATATTTGTAATACTATTAGATAGTAATATAGATAGAGAAGAGTTAATTTTTAGATTAAAAGAACTAGGCATTCAAACCTCTATTCACTACCCAGCCTTTAGAGAGTTTACAGCTTTTAAAGATATTGGTTTAAATTCTGCCCCTATTGCAGAAGATATATCAAAAAGAGAGTTAACACTTCCTCTATATCCAACATTAAAATTTGAAGATATAGATTTTGTATGTGAAAATTTAATAGGAGTATTGGAGAAAATAAGATGAATAGTTTAGAGTTGATTGGTAGAAAAGAGGAGCTCTTTGCAGAGGATTTAGAGAGGTTTGGAAGAGATATTTTAAATGAAGTTAAAGATTTTTCATTTTTAGTAATTGGTGGGGCTGGAAGTATTGGTCAAGCAGTTGTAAAAGAGATATTTAAAAGAGAACCAAGGGTTTTGCATGTTGTAGATATTAGTGAGAATAATTTAGTAGAGCTTGTAAGAGATATTAGGAGCTCTTTGGGATATATAGAGGGGGATTTTAGAACATTTGCTATTGATGTTGGAAGTGGCATTTATGATAGTTTTATTAGATGGTATGGTGAGTATGATTATATTTTAAATCTCTCAGCCCTAAAGCATGTAAGAAGTGAGAAAGATCCATTTACTCTTATGAGAATGGTAGAGGTAAATATTGAAAATACGCTAAAGAGTATTCAAAATGCAAAAGATGCAAACTCTAAGAAGTATTTTTGTGTATCTACTGATAAGGCTACAAATCCTGTAAATATGATGGGGGCATCAAAAGCCATTATGGAAAAGTTTTTAATGAGAGAGAGTTTAAATATAGATGTTTCAACTGCTAGATTTGCAAATGTAGCATTTAGTGATGGTTCACTTTTGCATGGCTTTAATCAGAGAATCCAAAAGAGGCAACCAATATCTGCTCCAAAAGATATTAGAAGATATTTTGTGACATCAAAAGAGGCAGGAGAGCTCTGTCTTCTTAGCACAATTTTAGGAGAGAATAGAGATATTTTTTTTCCAAAACTAAGTGAAAAATTACACTTAATAACCTTTGCAGAGATTGCAGTTAGATATTTAAATAATTTGGGGTATGAGCCTTATATTTGTGAGAGTGAAGAGGAGGCTAGAGCCTTTTTTAAAGATAGTGTCAATTTAAAGAGTAAAAAATGGCCATGCTATTTTTTTGAGAGTGATACAACAGGAGAAAAAGATTTTGAGGAGTTTTATACTATTAAAGAGACTTTAGATATGGATAGATTTAGAACCATTGGAGTTATTAAGAATTCTCCAATCTTTGATAGTAGAAAGCTAGATAATTTTTTAGATGAAATTAGAAGATTAAAAGAGTCTAAGAGTTGGAGTAGAGAGGATTTAGTATCTCTATTTATAGAGACTCTACCAGAATTCAATCATAAAGAGACTGGTAAATTTTTAGATAATAGGATGTAGATATGGAAGCAAAAAGATTTTTTGATATTCTATTTTCTGGAACAGCTCTTGTTGTGTTATCTCCACTTCTATTACCTATTATGGTAATTTTAAAATTTACAGGGGAGGGGGAAATCTTTTATAAGCAGAAGAGAGTTGGAAAAGATGGAAAGATGTTTTATCTTTTAAAGTTTGCTACCATGTTAAAAGATAGTCCATTTATGGGAACTCAAACCGTAACTATAAAAGATGATCCTAGAATTTTGCCATTTGGAAAATTTTTAAGAAAAACAAAAATAAATGAACTACCACAGCTTGTAAATATTTTAAGAGGTGATATGAGTTTAATTGGTCCTAGACCTCAGACTAGAAGATGCTTTTTGGCTTTTCCAAATGAGGCACAACTTGCAATATTGAAAGTAAGACCAGGGCTTTCTGGAATTGGTTCAATAGTATTTAGAGATGAGGAGTCTCTGCTTGATGATAAGAAAGATAGAATATATTTTTATGATAATGTAATTGCTCCATATAAAGGAAAGTTAGAGGAGTGGTATGTTGAACATCAAGATTTGGGAACATATTTTAAACTAATAGCTATAACTATTTGGGTTGTTATATTTTCAGATAGTAAAATCTATAAAAAGGTATTTAAAGATTTACCAAAACCTCCAAAGGAGTTGGAGGGGTATGTGTAGTTTTATATTTTATGTTTTAGATATTTAATATTAAATACTACAATAAAGAGGTATAGCATTAAAAATAGAACTAAGATACCTTTAGCGTATGTTAAAAACGGAAGAGGCACATCAGTTAGAGGGATGATTTGTAATACAGATGAGATATTTATAATAAAATAAGATAGGATATATGCTATAAATACACTATTTATTCCATAAATAAATTTAAATACCTCATTTTGAGAGCTATATAGCTCCATAGCCTTTTTAAAGGATAGTGATAGCAGAAATAGAGCAAATAGGAGTGTTAAAACTCCAAATCCTCCAAATATATTACTAAAGAATGCAAATATAAAGTCAGTATGAATTGCTGGGAGAGGGAGAAAACTATTATCTACAAAGTTAGATGAGAATAGAGAGCTATTTTTTATGAGAAATAGCCCTCTTGCAATCTGTTCATATCGATATAAGAAGTATTGAGTAGATGGAGTTATCTCCTGAGCAAATGGCTCTTTCCACATTGCAAATCTAACATTATCTTTTAGTTCTATATGATAAAAAATAACTCCAAGAGCTATAATAAAAGCTACTCCACCCAAAAACCACCATATTTTAATATTGAAGTTATCTTTAAATAGAATATATATAATAGTAAGTGCTAAAAATACTTGTAGGATTGAACCTTTGTCTTTAATGATAAATATTGTTCCAAGTAAAAGTGTAAAAAATAACCCTAAAAAAATCAGATAGGTGAGGCTGTTTTTTCTAAATGAGTGGTGAAATATGAGAGTAATTAATAGAAATATAAAAAACTTTGTGCTTTCAATAAATACCATTCCTTGCCCCTCTTTTATTAGTCCAACAAATGCTAATATAACTACCATACTTAGCAAAAATATTGTAGAAAATAGTATATGTTTGTATATTTTTTTATTTATGTGCTCTTTTGATGAACCAATAAAGAGATAATCCTCCCCATATTTTAGGAAGTTTACAAATAGCATAAATATTGCAAATATAAACGTCTGCTCACCTAAGAAGACTATCATAGATTTTGGAATTCCAAGTAATCTATTTGATGAGTAGATGTAGTCTTTGAATATTAATATTAATATACTCAAAATTGCTATATATGCCACAAATGCTATTTGAGATGCTCTTAATGTATTTTCAGATTTATATAGGAAGTATGATATTACTCCAAATGTTGCCATCATAAAAAATACAACCATCTCTGTAAAGAGGCTTCCCTTTGCATATACATTGAATTGATAGAAAAACATGATGGTAAAATTTATATATGAAGCTAGAAATAGAAACTCTAAAATAATAGTAAAATATAGTATTGGGTGAACAATAGCCCACTGTTTTCTTCTAGTATATGTAGTTATTTTTGTAGATATAAAAAATAGCATGTAAGAAAATAGTAAAAATATTGTAGAGGTTACAAACCATAACCAAAACAGATTGCTCTTTACAACTCCAGTTCTATCTCCTACTACGATATCTGGATATGTTGTTGTAGTATATAGATAAAATAGGTTTGTAAATGAGAATGGACTCAAAGAGACATTATCTAATATAATGGTATCTTTTTTTCTATATATTTTATAATTTGAAAAACCTATTCTAATGAAATCTCCATTTTTAACTTTTATCTTGTTTATAAAAATATTATTATCGTCTTTTTGTAATGATGATAGTTTTAATTGTTGAGTTATGCTATCTTCTATTTCTGATCTATTTTTTAATAAGACATCATTTACTATTGCTTTTCTTCTATTTGTTAGGAGTTCTAATGTTCCAATATATTCGCTATCTGGACTATCTAATGTTAGGAGTAGATGATTTTCTACAGCCAATTTGTTTGTAAGATAGGTATTTTTTCCATCTTCATCACCTGTTCCAATTATAATGCTTTTTTGTCCTTTTATTGGAAATTTATAGTAGTCAACAAAACTAATTTTCTTATTTATAGATAGATCAACATATATAACAGTAATAATTACCCAAGCAAAAAACATCAATAAAGATATAAGAAGTCCATAAGCTCCTCTATTTGTATTATCTTCTCTGTTTATATCAAAATATATTTTTGAGAAGAAGTATATAAATATAACTAAGAAAATAACTATTGAGATGGCAATTATATTAAACATATTATCCATTTATCTATTCCTCTATTTTATGCTATATATAGATTTTATTTTAAATCCATAAGGTGTCTTTTTTAGTCTCATAAATACTTTACTAATCCCAGATGCTACTCTTCCTCTAGAAGAGACTACTCTATAGTTTCCTGTTTTTTCTATATCACAATACTCTACTCCATTTTGTGTAAATTTTCTAAGTATTTTAAAATCTATTAATCCATATTCTCTATGAACCCATTTTCTACTATATCTGACTTTATCTCTATATATATCCCTGTGGGTTACATTTCTTAGACTAAAGTATCTATCTACATGTGTGTCATAAAAGCTCAATATTTTATCTATATCATTCTCTTCAGATGCAATAATTATCTGATTTAGGAAGTTTTGAATATTTTGGCGATTGAACTCTGTTCCAGATTGAACTAAATGACCTAGTCTATTATTTTGTGTTTGCACAGGAATCCCAAGTGAGATGTGTCTTTTTGGGGTTGGTCTTGGGGTTGGTTGATAGACTATTTCTATATTAGAGTTTGTTGGTTTTGGGGTTGGAGTTGGTATTGGGGTTTGGTCTATTATTGGTGGTGTTTGAGTTGGAATTAGTTTTGGGCTTGGTGTTGGTGTTGGAGTATCTATAATTTCAATATCATCATCTTCTTCTAATATATCTTCAATTGTTGGAGTATTTGTCTCTACAACTGTTGGTCTTGGAGTTGGCACCTCTTTTACATCATCTTTTGTTGGTCTATGAAATGGTATTTCTACATCGGTTTTTGCTACTGCAGTGGTTCCATTTTGTTGTTGAGTCTTTTTCTCTTTTTTATTTATAAGAGTATATGCATACCACCCAAGAGAGCCCACTAATATTGATAGAACAACTCCAAAAATTGCAAACATTGGTGATGAGTTACTTTTAGTCTCTTTTCTATCTTTTTTTACTCTAACTCTTGGTCTATTCTCCTCTTTATCTCTCTCTTTTGTTCTATCTACTCTCTTTTTTCCCAATAGATCCTTTTCTACCTCCTCTAGGCTCTGATATCTATCTTCTGGATTAATTGCTGTCATCTTTTTTAATACAGCTCTAAACTTATTATCTATTGGAAGATTTTTTAATATATTTTGAAATTCACTATCATCTATAAGTCTATCTGTAATATTTGGAAAAATCTCCTCATCTTCTGCTAGAGTTCTACAAATTGTCATTCCAATTGAGTATATATCGCTAAACTTTCCAATAATAGAGCGTTTTGTTCCACTAAGCTCAGGAGGGGTATATATTGGGCTTTGAAATGCGGTGACTGTTGTCATTTTATTATCAACATAGGTTTTATTGGTAGTAAAGTCTATAATCTTATAGACTCCATCTCTTGTTCTCATAATATTTGATGGTTTTATATCTCTGTGTAGAATATTTAAGGAGTGTATCTCTTTTATTCCATTAGAAATCTGTAGTAGTAGATCCTTTGCCTCCTCTTGTGTAAATGGAGGTCTATTTTTTAAAAATTTATTTAAATCTATTCCATCAATAAACTCCATTACAGAGTAGATAGTATTATTTTCTTCAAAATATCCATAGGCCTCTACAATATTTTTATTTCTAATTTTTCTTAAGATATTTACCTCTGATATAATATCTGCTTTTATCTTCTCAAATATATTTCTAGCTTCAGCTTTATTATATACACTTCTGCCATCTCTATATCTATATGAGAAATCTTTAGAAAATAGCTCCTTTATTACAAATAGAGCATCTAATCTGTGTATATCTTTTACCAAATATACAATTCCAAATCCACCTTGCCCTAAAATTTTGACTATTTCATAGTGTCCACCAATTCTATACCCTATTGGTAAGTGTTCATTACTTTGCATAATTTAATAACCCTCTCTAAGCTATAATATATATTTTATAAATATTGCAATTAATGCAATTGTTAAAATAACTGTTATTAGAATAAATCTGTTTTTATGTTTTAATACTCTATTTTTAAATTTTCTATTTGAAAAGTGGTTATGAAAACTATTTATTTCCCTCTTTTCCTCTTTTATATCTCTAACTGCCTCTATTTCATCATCTTCACACTCTAAACAGGCATCTTTTGGGATTTTTTTATTCTGTTTAGGAAAGTATCTAATAACTGTTACATTATCTGTTGGAATTTTACTATAAATTTGCTCTTTTAAGGCATTAAATGGCATATCAAATATATTTTTATCTATATCTATTTTCTCCCAGAAACCATCGCTACAGAGAAGGAGTTTACTATCGGCATATAGTATTGAGTATTCAATAAAAATATTTTCTGCTTTTAGGTTATTTTTTCCTACAACATAGGCTAATATATTTTTTTTATAATTCTCTTTTTCCTCTTTTGTTATCTTATTTGAGCGATATAAAACCTCTCTTACAGAGTGATCTGGAGTTCTTTGTATCACTTTGCCACTCTTTTCTAACTCATATACTCTACTATCTCCAACATGAGCAATAAATAACTCTGTATCATTTAATATTAGAGCAAGTGTTAGAGTTGTAGCCATTGTGGATCTATCACTCATCTTTGCAAAATTTACTAATTGTTCATTTGCTTTTAAGATAGAGTTTTTTAAAAATTCTTTAATTGATTCTTTATCAGATTCTTTAAACTTTTCTTTAAAAGATTCTAATATCGATTCTACTACCAGTTTACTAGCAATCTCTCCATTATCTCCTCCGCCAACTCCATCAGCTACAATAAGTAAAACTCCATTTTTTAGTTCTAAATAGCCCAAATAGTCCTGATTTTCTAGTCTGCTAAGACCAATAGTGGAGAATAGTTCAACTCTATATCTATTATTTTCTATAATTTTTTCAATTATATCTCTACTTCTTGGAGATATTACTCTAAGTAGAAGTTCAAAATCATCTTCTACATCATCTAGAGAATCTTTTTGTGTATAGTTTAAAAATTGATATACTCTTGGTATTTTTGTATTTGGATATTTACTCTTTAGGTATCTACCCAGACTAGAGGCAATCTCTTTTTTTGATGCCTCCTTTATATCTATATCTAAGATATTTTTTAAATTTTCTCTGTTGTGTAGCAACTCTTTTAAAAATCTCTCAACCTCTGCTACTGCACTTGCCATCTAGTCCACCTTTACACTAAATTCAACTAGAGGTCTTTGCATATATCCTCTATTTATAATATCTATTTTTATCATTCCAAGTCTATTTCTATTTGGAAGGGTTATCTCATTTTCTCCCTCATCTAAAATATACTTTTGGTAGCTTGTTGTAACTTGGACTAGATAGTATCTACTATTTAATCTACTCTCTATATTAAATTCATCTCCTCTACTTCTTAAATATATTGGCTTACTAGATATAACTCTTCCTAATATATCATGATGGTCTATATACTCTTTTCCACCCCATTTAAAATCTCTTCCTCTTGGTCTCTCTACAAAACAGTCAATTAGAGTTCCATATTTTGACATCTTATATGCCATTCTATTTAATATAAATTCATCTTTAAAGTTTGCAATTTCAAAAAATGAGTATCTAATTAAAACTCCATCTTCATTGAAAGATACATTTGTATCGTTAAACTCTATCTCTTTTATATGAAATGTAAATTTTTTATTGGGTTCTATTGTCTCTTTTACCTCTAAGTTATTTTGATTAATATCTTCTGGTTTTGTTATATACTCATCTGGAATATCATCTAGTAGAATGCTAGTATAGATTGCATCATCTTGAGATAAATCAAGTTCATCTAGTCTCCAAAACATATTATCAAAATTTGTAAAAGTTAAATCTATTTTAGAGCGGTTTGTAACATCTATTGTCTCTTTTTCTAAATCTATTGTAATACTTGCAATAATATCACAAAGATCTAATCCATCATAATACTCACCCCCAGCAATAATTTTTTTACCATCTTTATTTACTAAAAGTAGATGAACTTTTTGTAGTCCATTATCTCTTGGGATAAAGAAAGAGTCCATATATATACTATTTGAGTTTAATTTATGTGTTGTTGTCTTCTCTTTGTCTATAGTATCATATATATTATCGTATATAGGGGTTAGAGAAAATACAAGTTTTTCCCCAGCTTTTGATACCATCTCTACTTTGCTAAGTTCAGACTCTATTAGCTCAAAGCTCAAAGAGTCATTTTGGTAATCTAAGTCTTCTAAATCACTGCCTATATCATAATCTTTGGAGCTAAATTTATTTGTATTAAAAAATTCAAGCTCTACTCCCTCATCAGATTTTACTGTAATAAATCCCCTCTTTAGTTTATTTTTTAAAATTTTAGAATCACCATATATTGTTCCACTCTCTTCATATATTGGTTGATTATTAAGATAAAATCCCAATCTATTTGAGGAGTTTAGATTAAATCTTAATCCAATTAAATATATTTTTTTAAAATCCCCCTTTGAGTCTTTATCTAACTCTCTTTTTAATAAATTTATATCAAATATTGTAGCTAAATCTTCATTATCACTGTTTAAGTTAAATACACTTAGATTTGGTATATTTTTTCTAATTTTTGATTCTATATGAGATTCAATTGTTTCAATAATTGAGTTTGTTCTCATCTTTTTATTTAAAATGGAACGAATTGCTTTTGCTGTTGTTCTTGGCATATAGAAGATTACTGTATATATATCCTCTTCTAACCACTCATCTAATATATCTTTTACACCATCACAACCATCATTTCCAAATAGGAAACTAAATATATTATAGCTTCCCTCCCAAATCTGTTTTGCAACCTCGTCAATATCCTCTTTTTTTTTGTCTAAAATACAACCGCTAACATCTAATGCATCTATAAACAATACTCTTTCTGGAAACTCAAAAATATTCATTCTCCAACTTTATGGTTTAAATAAAAACCATACTCCTTTCATAATAATAGTTTCTATTTATTATTTTCTAATATAATAGCGAGAAGTAGCTTTAGTTAAAGAGTATAATTTTATAGTGGAGAGTTTTGTCTTTTTTAGTGTTATATATTTATCTATTTTTTAAAGAAATTCTCCTTTACTTTTTCAAAAAATTCATAATCCTCATCACTAATATCTCCACCTTTTAAAATCATACTATTTAATTGATTTAAAATTTTCATTTTAGGATAGGGTTGATTATATAATGCATTAGATGTTATAGATAGGTGTCTATCTACATCATCATACTCTTGTTGCATGAGTTTATCAAATAGTCGTTGTATCTCTCCTATATCCAATTCAAAATTCTCCTCCATAAAATCAAAAAAGAGCTCTCTTTCTACATTTATATCTTTATTATTTATCTTTATAATATGACATAGTAGAGTAGCTACTGACTCTTTTAAAGCACTATCCATCATTTTCACCTCGTTTATTTTTTTAGATATTTATATCAGGAAATAGCCTTTTTTTTATCTTTTCAAATATCTTATAATCCTCTTGAGATATTTTATCAGAATAAATCATGTGGTTTAGCTGTTTTAATAGGTGCATTTTAGCAATTTTATTATTTTTTAAGGCTTGATTTA
>Ga0256843_1001351_pt1 | contig 19465 bp, 34 predicted proteins | sample AlvinellametaG_FD_191572 | JGI IMG/M metagenome (GOLD analysis project Ga0256843, IMG submission 191572) | Pompeii worm associated microbial communities from hydrothermal vent at the East Pacific Rise, Pacific Ocean - Alvinella | ecosystem: Host-associated > Annelida > Integument > Unclassified ... | reverse complement strand
AGGGGCTCCATTAGATATCTAGCAGCTCTCGTACCACTTCTCTATCATCAAATGGGTATTTAACCCCTTTAATCTCCTGATAGGTCTCATCACCTTTTCCTAAGATAAGTAGCACTTCATTGGGTTCAAGTGCCTCTAGTGCAAGTTTGATAGTAAGTTTTCTATCCGGACAAGCTGTCACATTCTCTTTCCCTCGAAGCCCCACCAAAATCTCTTCAAGTATCTCTTCAGGTACTTCATCACGTGGATTATCAGAAGTGACATAAATTTTGTTCGCATAACGTCCAGCAACAGAACCCATACGTGGACGCTTTGCTTTGTCACGGTTTCCACCTGCACCAAAGACTACAGATATATCTCTATCTTTCATAGACTCTAGCACGGCATGCATGCCATCATCGGTGTGAGCAAAATCTACAATAACCAAAGGGTCACGGCTCACTACTTCCATACGCCCAGACACTCCTGCAAAATACTCTACAACATCACAAATTTCTTCTAATGGACGATTAGTAAGCATCTCTACTGCACCAACAGCTGCCATAAGATTAAAGAGGTTAAACAGCCCCACCATCGGTGAATGAAATGTTGCTTCTGTTTGCATGTGTTTAATACCCGCCGTAATACCATGCAGTAAAGAGAATGCTTGCACTTTAAATGTAGCAGGTTCATCTACCCCATAGCTTTGAGCATTTTTAGGGTTATAAGTAATCTTTTTAATATCATCTTTATTTAGCAATTTAGGTGTTTCATCTGCAAAAAAGAGACTCTTCACACGTCTATACTCTTCTACCGTTCCATGATAATCTAAATGGTCAGAAGTTACATTGGTATGCACCTTAAGGGCAAATTTTAAGCCTTCTATACGCTTTTGGTCTATTGCATGTGAACTTACTTCCATAATAAAATAACCACAACCCAATTCAGAAGTTTGCTTCATATTATAAAGGGTTTCCAAAATAGAAGGGGTAGTCATACTCTTCTCTTCTATTCGCTTCTCTTGAGCAAAAAGTCCACGCGTACCTTGAAGTGCAGGCTTTTCATCTAAGTCAAGCAAAAAAGAGTAAATTGCGGCAGTAACCGTAGTTTTACCATTAGTACCAGTAACACCCACTACCTTCATATCCGACAAGTTCCAAAGCACTATAAGCTCTTCTGGTGTAATAAATGTACATTCTAACGCTAATGTATTAAAATATTTTTCATTTTGTGCTGTTTTTAAAAAAATCGTTTTTTTATCCATAGCAGTAGTATCATCTGTAATATACGCATACGATTTATAGTTAAAATCTATTTTCAATTTAATTCCCTCTTACAACATGATATAAAGCCAATATCTCTTGATCGTTACCAAATAGATGACTTGATGCATCTAAATATCCTAATGCCATTTCATCAAAACCTTCATTAGAGAGCTGTGTTACAAAATCAATAAATTCATCTTTATTACTTATAACAACTTTCGTTGAGAACATTATATCCTCAAAGGTATTTTTAAAACTTCCACGGCTTTCTACCAATGCTAAAAAATCACTATATCTTATGCCGTCACTATACTCTGCTTGTTCTTCAAAGGGGTTAAGTAGAAATTCTTGTATTTTCTGTTTAGATGCATCAATGTTTTCAACAAGCCCTTCTATAATATCAACTGCATTTTCTTTTTCGTCTTTAATGAGTTGATAGTAATCAAACAATGCCTGAGACTCCTCTGCATTATCTGTACCAAGATCACTTAAATAGACACCTACTCTTGCCTCTTCATTTTCTGGATAATCTTTTAAAATTAACCCATAATAACGCAAAGAAAGTACGTAATTACCTTTGATAAACTCTTTTTCTGCTCTAGTAAGTAAAACATTTTGATTCATGTTACTCATTTTATCCTAATTGATCTAATTTATCTTCCCAACCATGAGGAACACTCATTACTTTTATCTCAGGATGTATAAGCATTTGAATTTGACGTTCAACACCAAATTTTATAGTAGTACCTGCACTACCACACCCTACACATGCACCTTGAAGTTGTACATAGACAACACCTTCTCTAATAGCAATAAGTTCAATATCGCCTCCATCAAGTTTAATTGATGGTCTTACTTTTTCAATTACACCTTCTACTGCTGGCTGTAACTCTTCATCTGTAAATGGAATCAACGGTTCTCCTTGGAAGATATTTTAAATATCCTAATTCATAATATTATAACAAAATCATTGTAAATGTACTATATACCATACAATTATTGCGTGTTATACACTAAAAATGTTTCTTTGTCAATGGTATAATTTATTTAGGAGGAGGAAGAAGGATTTAAGGCTATGCCTTAAATCCGAAGTAACGGAAGAAACAATTATACAAATTCTATAATTGCCATAGGTGCCGCATCACCTTTTCTCATACGAGTTTTAATGATACGAGTATATCCACCATTTCTATCTGCGTATTTTGGTGCAATTTCATTTACAATAGTGTTTGTACACTCTTTATGCTGTAACATTGCAAAAATAGCTCTGTGTGCGTTAAAATCACCTGAACTAGCTTTTGTAATAAGCTTTTCATAGTAAGATCTAAGCTCTTTAGCTTTTGGCAATGTAGTCTCAATTCTACCTTCTTTTGTCAAAGCAATAGAAAGGTTTTTAAGAAGCGCTGCTCTGTGAGAAGAGGTTCTATTTAATTTACGATAACCATGCTTATGTCTCATAATATTCCTTTTTTATTATTGCAAGAGTCTTTAAATTTAATAATCTAAATTTTCATTCTCTTACGAAAGCGTAATCAAAAAGCTTATGCTTTAAGTTGCTCTATTTTCTTTACAAGATTTACTCTTGTAACATCTGCGAGTTCAAAATCAGGACCAAATCCATGCTCAACAAGACACTCATTGATTTCATCAAGAGATTTCTTACCAAGATTTTTAATGTTCTTAATTTCATTTTCACTCATTAATACTAATTCACCTAAAAATTTCATACCTGCTCTATCAAGTGAATTAAATGATCTAGCACTTAATCCAAGACTATCAACAGTTTGCATAAAAGGTTTAAGTTCACTATCATCATTATTTCTTTTAACAGGTGCTACAGAAATGTCTAAATCAAGTACTGTATTAAATACAGAAAGTTGTTTATTCATTACTTCTAAGGCATTTGTAAATGCTTCAACTGGACCAATCTGACCATCTGTCTCAATATCAAATGTAATTTTTTCAAAATTAGGATTATCCTCAACAAGTACAGGATCAATCTTATAATTTGCTTTTCTTACTGGTGTAAAGAATGCATCTAATGCAATACTATCTACATCTACATCATCCCTAAGATCTTCACTAGGTACATAACCGATACCTTTAGATATAACCACTGTAAAGTTTAATTCTGCATCTTCATTTAAAGTAGCTAAAGGTAAATCACCATTTACAACTTCAATTTGATCATTATTAAGATCTTGTGCAGTTACTTCTTTATGACCAGAGAAACTATATTTTAATTCAACTCTATCACTCTCGTCTTTAATTTTAAAACGAATGTTTTTAAGGTTGATAATAAGTACAGCAACATCTTCATGCATACCTCTAATGTTATCAAACTCATGTGCTGCACCTTCAATCTTAATTGAAATAGGTGCATACCCAATAGAAGAACCTAAAATAAGTCTTCTAAGTGGATGAGCAAGAGTAACGGCATAACCGCTCTCAAAAGGATAAGCAATAATTTCAGCACGGTTAGCACTAATTTCGTTTACTTCAACCTCTGTTGGCATAAATGGTGCAATTTTAATTTTTCTCATTAATAGCCTTTACTTATGTATTATTTAGAGTAAAGCTCGACGATTAGACGCTCTTCAACTGGGATTGCGATTTCTGATCTCTCTGGTACTCTAGAGAAAAGTCCAAAAAGTTTTTCTTTGTCCATATCAACCCATTCAACCATACCTGTTTGGTTGGTCAATTCAATTGATCTTAAAATTTGAGGATTTGTTTTACTTTTCTCTCTAATTTCAATTTTTTGTCCAGCTTTCACTCTAAAAGAAGGAATATCAACTCTTTTACCATCAACAAGAATATGTCCATGATTTACAAATTGTCTTGCAGATGCTCTAGTTGTTGCAAAACCCATTCTATAAACTACGTTATCTAATCTTAATTCAAGAAGTTGAATAAGGATTGAACCTGTATTACCATCTTTTGAATTTGCTTCTTTATAAAGTGCTCTAAATTGTTTTTCAGACACACCATACATAAATTTAGCTTTTTGCTTCTCTTGTAGTTGAAGACCATACTCAGATATTTTTGTTCTTCTTTGACCATGTTGCCCTGGAGCATAAGGTCTTTTTTCTAATGCAGATTTACCAGCAAGTCTACGCTCACCTTTTAATCCTAAATCAACGCCAAGTCTTCTTTCTAGTCTTTCAACTGGACCTCTATATCTTGCCATACTTATACCCTTCTTTTCTTAGGTGGTCTACAACCATTATGTGGAAGTGGTGTAATATCTTTTAAAGATGTTACTCTAATTCCTTCAGTTGCACCAATTGCTTTAACAGCAGTGTCTCTACCAGAACCAGGACCTTGTACTTTAATTCCTACTTCTTTAACGCCATTTTCCATTGCTTTCGCCATAGCATCAGCCACAGCTTCAGTTGCTGCAAATGGAGTAGATTTTTTAGAACCTTTAAAACCTAGTGCTCCAGCAGAACTCCATGCAATAACATTTCCCATCTCATCTGTTACTGTAATAACAGTGTTATTGAAAGTAGCTGCTACGTAAACAACTGCTTTTGCAATACTTTTTTTTGCTTTTTTCTTAGCCATCCAAGAACTCCTTATGCTGCGCCGACAGTTTTACGCTTACCTTTTCTAGTACGCGCATTTGTCTTTGTTTTTTGTCCACGACAAGGTAAACCTCTTCTGTGTCTAAGACCTCTATAAGAACCTAAATCCATAAGTGCTTTAATATCTAAAGTTACTTTTTTTCTAAGATCTCCCTCAACCATAACGTGTTCTTGAATATCATTACGGATTGTTGCTGCTTCAGCATCTGTAAGTTCATGAACTCTTTTATTATAGTCAATACCTGTTCTATCAAGAATATCTCTTGATGTTTTTAATCCAATACCAAAAATGTAAGTAAGTGCATACTCCATTCTCTTTTTTTGTGGTAAATCAACCCCTGCAATACGAGCCATGTTTATCCTTGTCTTTGTTTATGTTTTGGATTTTTACAAATCACGCGTACGATACCCTTGCGTTTAATGATCTTACAATCATCACACATTTTCTTCACTGATGGTCTAACCTTCATAGTGACTCCTAAATTTTTCTGCACCTAGGTATTTCTACCTTTATTTGCGTGGATAGCTGATGTTCCTCTATCCAACCCTTGAGTAATCGGTGCGGAATTAATCAAAGATTCTTCTCGCAGTGTCCCATACCTATAGTAATAGGGAGGAGGATTATACCCAATTATTTATTAATGTTTTCTGATTTTATGCTTTGAAAGTAAGTAATATCTTTATAAGATTTCTAAATAGATACCAAGTGGTATCTATTTACTATTTGTATCTAAATGTAATACGCCCTTTATCAAGACTATATGGAGTAAGCTCAACTTTGACCGTATCTCCAGGTAGTATTTTAATGTAGTGCATACGCATTTTACCAGCAATATGACAGAGTACTATATGACCATTATCTAACTCAACTCTAAACGTTGCATTAGGTAACGCTTCAACTACTTTACCATCAATTTCTATTACATCATCTTTAGCCATGTATATATTCCTTTATGAATTTAATACTTTTCATCTTTTGTATAAAATCGTGAAGTTAGCCTTCAGTCAAAATAACAGCTTTACCATCTATTACAGCTATTTGATGTTCATAATGCGCTGTATTTAATTGATCTTCACTAATCACTGACCACTGGTCTTCTAATAGAACCGGATTTCCACTTTTTTGACAAATCATAGGTTCTAAACAAAAAACCATCCCATTTTTAATTTTAGGTCCCTGCTTTGGTTTACCCTCTAAATAATTTGGAATATTTGGTTCGTCATGTGGTTTTGTTCCTATACCATGACCACAATAGTCACGTAAAGGAACATACCCAGCATCAAGAATATAATCTTCTAGAATTTTTGTCAATTCCTTAAATCTCATACCCTCTTTAATATTATCTATTGCATGATATAAGGCACCTTTTGCACATAAGATAAGTGCTTCGTCTTCTTTGGAAATTGTACCTACAGCCATTGTAATTGCTGCATCTCCAAAATATCCATCTAACTTAGTACCAATATCAAGACCTAATATGTCACCTTCTTTTACAACTGTATTATCAGGTACCCCATGAATACATACTCTATTAAGTGATGTACATACAGATCCTGTAAAACCGTATAACCCTTTAAACGATGGTATCGCTCCAAGTTCACGTATTTTAGCTTCACCTAAAGTATCAATCTCTTTAAGTGACATACCTGGAGTAATAATATCATGTAAATACTGTAGTGTTTTACCAACGATTTCGCCAGCTGCTTTGAGCTTGACGATTTCATTAGGTTTTCGTATAGCTATTGCCATTATAAACCTACATTTCCTAAAGTATCATATTGATTCATTGTTCTTTGAGCTTCAATTTTTCTCATTGTATCTAGTGCAACTTGTACAATAATCAGCACAGAAACACCACCAAAATAAAATGCTGCTCCCATACCTGAAATAATAGCAAATGGAACCGTTGAGATAATGGCCAAATATATTGCTCCAGAACCAGTTAATCTACTTGCAACTTCATTTAAAAACTCTTTTGTATGCTCACCTGGTCTTACACCAGGAATAAATCCACCTTGTCTTTTTAGGTTATCAGCAATATCTTTTGCATTAAATGCAATTGATGCATAAAAGAATGCAAAGAAGACAACAAGAATAAATGTTACTACATTAAAGGTAATACCACCTGGAGCTAAAGAATCAGCTATTGCTGTTGCAAAACCATTAGTACTAGACTGTAGCATAGTCAAAGGAAACATCAAAATTGCAGAAGCAAAAATTGGGGGAATTACACCAGAAAGGTTAATCTTAATAGGTATATAATTCATTACTCTTTTACTTTGATTTTGCATAATTGTTTTTCTTGAATAAGAAATAGGTACTCTTCTTTCACCAAGTTCAACATAAATAATTGCTAAAATCGTTATTAACATAATTGCTAAAATTGCAAGAACAACTAAGAAATTCATTTCACCTGCATTTACTGCTCTAATTGTATTTGAAATACCTGCAGGTAATCCAGAAACAATACCAGCAAAAATAATAAGTGAAATACCATTACCAATACCCTTTTGAGTGATTTGTTCACCAATCCACATCAATAACATCGTACCTGTTAGCATTGAAAAAGTAGTAAGTATTGTAAATGTCATCGGATCGATCATTACTGCACTTGCTCCAGATCTACCAGTCATACTTTGAAGTCCCATCGATACACCAATTGCCTGAACAATAGTAATAAAAATAGTAAAATAACGAATAATCTGCATGTATTTTTGCATTCCATCACGTTCTTTCTTCATTTGAGCTAAAGTAGGGAATGTGGCTGAAAGAAGTTCCATTACAATCGACGCTGTAATGTAAGGCATAATACCTAAAGAGATAATACTTAGTCGTGATACTGCACCACCACTAAACATGTTTAACATACCAAGCCCGTTACCTGAGTTGTCATCAAAGAATTCTTTGATGACAGCCAAGTCAATTCCAGGTGTTGGTATATAAGCTAAAACTCTGTACGCAAACAAGAATCCTAATGTTATTAGAATTTTTTGAGTTAAAGCGTTACTCATAATTATTTTCCGCTTGTTGTAACAGCTTCATCTTTGATTTTAGATGCAAGATCTTTTGCACTAGCACCAATCAATTTCACTCTAGTTACTGTTTTACCAAGCTTATGTACAGACTTAATAGACTCAAGAGTAATTTCAGCAAGTTCCGCAACTGCTTTAATTTTTTCTACATTGATTACATATGGTTTCTCAATTTTAGATGTGAATCCAACTTTAGGTAATCTTTTATAAAGTGGCATTTGCCCACCTTCAAAACCTCTTTTTCTAGAGTAACCTGATCTTGATTTTTGACCTTTGTTACCACGTCCAGCTGTTTTACCTGTTCCTGAACCTTGACCACGTCCAACTCTTTTTCTATTTTTAGTTGAACCTGGTGCAGGTTGTAAATTATGTAAACCCATAATTACCCCTTACGCTTTAATTCTAGTAAGTGCTTGAATAGTAGCTCTTACTAAGTTATTTGGGTTGTTAGAACCAATTGATTTGCTAAGAACATCTTGAATTCCTGCAAGCTCTAGTACTGGTCTAGCAGCACCACCAGCAATAACACCTGTACCCTCAGACGCTGGTCTGAGTACAATACGGCTGGCATTAAATTTATGCTCAATATCATGTGCTATTGTTGTTCCTTTGATGTTTACTTTCACAAGGTTTTTGTGAGCATCATCTACCGCTTTTTTAATTGCATCTGGAACTTCTTTTGCTTTACCAAATCCGTATCCAACTGTACCTTTTTTGTCACCAATTACAACAAGTGCAGTAAATCTAAATCTTCTACCACCTTTTACAACTTTAGTAACACGACCGATATTAACAATTACTTCTTCGAATTCTTTTTCGATTTCTTCGTTTTGATTATTATTTTGCATCATGCTTCCTTAAAACTTAATACCGGCTTCTCTAAGAGCATCAGCGAATGATGCAACAACACCATGGTATAAGTAACCATTTCTGTCGAATACAACATTGTCAATGTTTTTAGAAGCAAGAGCTTTAGCCATTTCAGCCGCTATTTTTTTAACATCTTCTTGATTAGATTTTAAACCAAGTTTTCTACCATCTACTGAAGCCAATGTCACACCTAAAGTGTCATTGATTGCTTGTGCATAGAAGTATTTATTAGACTTATACACAGATAATCTAGGAAGAGTATCTGTACCGAAGATTTTACCTCTTACTCTAGCTTTTCTTTGAGCGCGAAGTTTATTTTTTCTTTTTTGAATACTTTTTAACATACTATCGCCCCTTACTTACCAGCTGCTTTACCAGCTTTTCTGATGATAACTTCATCTGTGTACTTCACACCTTTTCCTTTGTATGGCTCAGGTGGTCTGAATGATCTAATTTCAGCAGCAGCTTGACCTACTGATTGTTTGTCTGTTCCAGTAATAGTAATAACATTCTTCTCAACTTTCATTTCAAGTCCCTCAGGAATATCATAATTGATATCATGTGAAAAACCAAGTTGAAGATTAAGAACTTTTCCATTTACTGAAGCTCTATAACCAACACCATTAATTTCTAAAGATTTAGTATAACCTTTATCTAATCCAATAATAATATTGTTAAATAATGCTCTATAGGTTCCCCAGTATGCTGCATCTTGCTTCTCTTCACCAACTCTAGTAAAAGTTACTTCAGCACCGTCAATAGAGATTTCAACCCTACCGTGTGTTTCAAGTCTTTTTTCAAGATTGCCCTTCTTAGCCACGAGACATGTACCGTCAAGTGATACATCAATACCACCTGCAACCGTTACTGGTCTTTTTCCTACTCTTGACATCTTATCTCCTTACCAAATACTACAGATTACTTCGCCACCGATTCCACGTTTAAACGCTTCATCATTAGCAATAACACCTTGAGAAGTAGAAACTACCAAAGTACCGTAACCATTTTTAAATGTTCTAATCTCATCTTTACCTTGGTGAACACGTCTACCAGGTTTAGAAATCTTTTTTATTTCATTAATCACGCTTTTTTCATTCTCATCATATTTAAGAACTACTTTAATCGTTTTCTTGTTTCCATCTTCTTTTACTTTAAAAGATTCTAAGTATCCTTTATCTACAAAAATAGATACTGTTGCTTCAATCGTTTTAGAGTGAAGAAGTGTCGTAACGTCTAATCTTCTTTGCGCAGCATTTCTTATACGAGTAAGAGAGTCTGCAATTATATCTGTCATCATCTTGTTGTTCTCCTTACCAGCTTGCTTTTCGCATACCAGGAATTAATCCCTCGTTAGCCATTTTTCTTAAACACACACGACAAAGTCCGAAGTCTCTGTATACTGAGTGAGGTCTACCACAAATGTTACATCTTGTATATGCTTGAGTAGAGAACTTAGGTGCTCTCTTCTGCTTAGCAATCATTGATTTCTTAGCCATTAGTTTCTCCCTTTAGCAAAAGGCATGCCGAGCTTTTCTAAAAGCGCGAATCCCTCTTTATCAGATTCAGTACTAGTAACAATTACGATATTCATACCATGTGTTTTAATTACATTGTCAAATTCAACTTCTGGGAACATTAATTGCTCTTGAAGACCAAAGTTATAATTACCACGACCATCAAAACCTTTTCTTGGAGTTCCTCTAAAGTCTTTAACTCTTGGAAGTGCAATAGATACTAGTTTATCAAAGAAGTTATACATATTTTCTCCTCTAAGAGTAACTCTAATACCTGTGGGTGCACCTTCTCTAGCTTTAAAACCAGCAACTGATTTTCTTGCATTAACAACTACTGCTTTTTGACCAGCAATAAGTGAAATTGTATCTGTCATATTTGCAATGAGTTTAGAGTCTTTACCTTCTTCACCTGCACCTACAGAGATAACAATTTTCTCAAGCTTAGGAGTCTGCATCGGGTTTTTAATCCCACACTCTTCACGTAGTGCTGGAACGATGTCATTGTACTTTTGCTTCATTCTGCTCATAAGATTATGCCTCTACTTTTTTTACATTTGAGATGTGGATTGGCATTTCAATATTGGCAAATCCACCCTCTTTGTTTTGCTCGCTTGGTTTTACAGCTTTCTTAGCCATTTTACAACCAGAAACGATTACTGCTTCTTTTTTAGTAAGTACTTGAAGAACTTCTCCAGTTGTACCTTTGTCATCACCAGCGATAACCATTACTGTATCACCTTTTTTGATTTTGAATGTTTTCGCCATACTACCATACCTCCGGTGCAAGTGATACAATTTTCATGAACCCTGCATATCTAGTTTCACGACTTACAGGACCAAAGATACGAGTACCAATTGGTTCTTTTTTGTCGTCAATGATTACGGCTGCATTGTCATCGAAACGAATAAGTGAACCATTTTCTCTTTGGATCTCTTTTTTAGTTCTAACAACAACCGCTTTAATAACTTTACCTTTTTTCACTTTACCAGTTGGAAGTGCCTTCTTTACAGAAGCTACGATAATGTCTCCTACAGATGCATATCTTCTCTTAGATCCACCAAGAACTTTGATACACATAATCTCTTTTGCACCAGAGTTATCTGCTACATTTAGTCTAGTAAAACCTTGGATCATTACACTTCTCCTCTTTTTACTATTTCAAGAAGTCTAAAACTTTTTGTTTTTGAAAGTGGTCTACATTCAACTGCAGATACTGTATCACCAACATTGATGTCATTTTTCTCATCATGGATAAGATATTTTTTAAATCTTTTTACAGTTTTATGATATCTTGGGTGAAGAACTCTTCTTTCAACTAATACAGTTGCAGTTTTATCTCCGGCCTTTTTTATCACAGTACCTGTTATTTGTCTTTTTGGCATAAATAACCCCTTACTTCGTAGCAGCAGTAATAGCTGTTTGAATTCTAGCGATGTCTTTTTTCGCTACTCTTAACTCAGAAGTGTTTGTTAACTGCATCGTTTTTTGCTTTGCATTTAATGTAAACAACTCAAGTTTTTTCTCTTTAAGCATCGCTGTTAAATCAGCAACACTTTTATCTTTTAAATCAGTATAGTTCATTACTGTCCTTTAACGCGATGATTTTACACTTAAACGGCATTTTATGAATTGCGAGTGTAAGTGCTTCTCTAGCAAGAGTTTCATCTACACCAGCCATTTCAAAAATAATTCTACCTGGCTTAATATTCATAACCCATCTATCAACAGGACCTTTACCTTTACCCATTCTTGTTTCAAGTGGTTTAGCAGTAAGAGGTTTATCAGGGAATACTCTAATCCAAGTTTTTCCTGTTCTGTTAATTTTTCTTGTCATTGTAATACGAGCAGATTCTATTTGACGAGAATCGATTCTACCAGCAGAGACAGCTTTAATCGCAATGTCACCAAACTCAATTTTGTTGCCGTTGAAAGATTTACCGCGATTACGGCCTTTCATCTGCTTTCTCCATTTTGTTCTTTTAGGCATTAACATAACTATTCACCTCTCTTTTTAGATGGTCTACGCCCACCTTTTTTCTCTTCTTTTGGTTCTGCTTGAATACCTTTTGCAAGTACTTCACCTTTAAAGATCCAAACTTTAATACCAATAATTCCATAAGTTGTATGCGCTTCTGCAAAACCATAATCAATTTTTGCTCTAAGAGTATGTAATGGAACTCTACCTTCTAGGTACCACTCAGTTCTTGCCATTTCAGCACCACCAAGTCTACCAGATACAGAAACTTTAATTCCTTTTGCACCTGATTTCAGTGCACCTTGAATTACTTTTTTCATTGCACGTCTAAATGCAACACGTCTTTCAAGTTGCGTTGCAACATTCTCAGCAGCCAATTGACCAGATGCTTGTGGACGTTTCTCTTCTTTAATATTGATTGCTACATCTTTTCCAAGCATTTTGATAAGTGTTGCTTTCAATTTTTCAATATCTGCACCTTTTTTACCAATAATAATACCAGGACGTGCAGTTACAATATTAATTCTTAATTTTTTAACAGTTCTTTCAATGATGATGTTAGAAACACCCGCATAAAAAAGTTCTTTCTTTAAAAATTTTCTAATTTTGTAATCTTCAGCGATAAAATCTGCTGTTCTACCTTTAGCAGGGAACCATCTTGATTCCCAATTTCTGTTAATTCCAAGTCTAAGACCTATAGGATTTACTTTTTGACCCATTACGCGTCCTTCTCAGTTTTTTCAGCTACGCCAACTTCTACAAGAATGTGTGCTGTTGGTTTAATGATTCTAGAAGCAGTACCTCTAGCTCTTGGTCTCCATCTTTTCATCACTGCAGCTTTATCAACTCTACAAGAAGTAATTACTACTTCCTCTGGTTCAAAACTACCATTCGCTACAGCTGATGCAATAACTTTAGAAATAATTCCAGCTGCCTTATTAGGCATAAATTCAAGTGAAGCCAATGCAAGTTCTGCATTCATACCTTGAACTTCTCTAGCGATAAGTCTAGCTTTTGTAGGAGATACTCTTACAAATTTCAATAATGCTCTACTCATAATTAACCTACTTTCTTTTGAACAGAACCTTTATGGCCCTTAAATGTTCTAGTTGGTGCAAATTCACCAAGCTTATAACCTACGTGATTTTCAGTTACGAATACTGGAACAAATTGTCTACCATTGTGAACATTAATAGTTAATCCAATAAACTCAGGAAAAATCACTGATCTTCTTGACCAAGTTTTTATTGCCTTTTTATCACCAGCTTCTTTTGCTGCTAATACTTTTTTCATTAGGTGACCATCGATAAATGGACCTTTTTTTGTCGATCTTGCCATATCTTAGCCCCTTATTTTTTACGCTTAGAGATAATCAATTTATCACTAGCTTGTTTTTTACGTGTTTTAAACCCTTTAGCAGGTGTTCCCCAAGGAGAAACAGGATGTCTACCAGAGTTAGTTTTACCTTCACCACCACCATGTGGGTGATCAATTGGGTTCATAGCAGAACCACGTGTTTGTGGTCTGATACCAAGGTGTCTTGAACGTCCAGCTTTACCAATTACAATATTTGAGAAATCTTCATTTCCTACAGTACCAATAGTTGCTAAACACTCACCTAAAACATATCTCATTTCAGATGAAGGAAGTCTAAGAGAAACGTATTTACCATCTCTACCCATAATTTGTGCATAACCACCTGCTGAACGAGCAATTTGACCACCATGACCTGGACTCATTTCAATATTATGAACTAATGTACCCACTGGAATACTTTTAAGTTTCATTGCATTACCAGTTTTAATATCAAGACCAGACTCTGCTGATATAATTTTATCACCGACATTCAAACCTTTTGGTTGAAGTACATATCTTCTATCTCCATCAACATATTTGATAAGACAAATTCTACAGTTTCTATATGGGTCATATTCTACAGTTGCTACTGTACCTTCAATATTAAATTTATTTCTTTTAAAATCAATAATTCTGTATAGTTTTTTTGCACCTGCTTCTCTGTGACGAGAAGTAATTCTACCGTTACTATTTCTACCTGCTGATCTTGGGAGATTTTTAAGTAGTGATCTAACACTTGCTTTAGCAGTAATATCACCACTGTCAAGGTTAGTCATATAACGACGTGAAGGTGTGGTTGGTTTATATGTTTTAATTGCCATCTTCTATCCTTATACCGCTAAGCTTTCGATTTTTGCATCTTCAGGAAGTTTTACATAGAACTTTTTAGTGTCTACTCTTTTACCTTCGATACCTTTAAATCTTTTCACTTTACCGTTTACTCTCATTGAGTTTACTCTAAGTGGGTTAATCCCGAAAAATTCTTTAAAAACTTCTTTAAGACCATTTTTAGTCATTCTAGGAGTTGTTTGAACTACTATGACACCATCTTCTTGAAGAGCTAAGCTCTTCTCTGTATACATAATTGCTTTAATATCTGTAATATCTGCCATATTAAGCCTCTTTTGTCAATTTATCAAATACTGCTTTTTCAATCACGATAGAGTGATATGCAGCAGCAAGGTAAGCATTAAGCTCATTTGGTTCAATAAGATATGCATTTTGAAGATTTCTAAATGCTAAGAAAGTCTTATCATCAATCATCTCTTTTACTACAAGTACATCTCTTTGCTCAAGTCCATTAACAAATGCCATAGCATCTTTTGTTTTACCAGACTCAATTACAACTGAATCAACAACTAAAAGTTTATCATTTGCTGCCATTTCTGCTAGTGCATGATAAAGTGCTAACTTTTTTTGCTTTTTATTTACTTTTTGATCATAGTTTTTATTAGTACTTGGACCAAATGCAACACCACCACCAACAAAAATTGGAGATCTTGTTGAACCTGCTCTTGCACGTCCTCCACCTTTTTGAGCCCATGGTTTTTTACCACCACCGCTTACCGCAGATCTGTTTTTAGTTTGAGCTGTATTTGCTCTAAGTCCAGCTGCATATGCTTTACAATAAAGGTAAAGGTTATGTGGGTGAACATCTAAAAATGATGCTGGAAGGTCTGTTGTTTTAATTACTGTTGTTTTCATTATTTAACTATCCTTACTAATCCTCTAGCCCCATTGTGACCAGGAATTGAACCTTTTAATACTAAAATACCATTTTCGGCATCAAATGAGATTACATCATTTTTCACTGTTGTTTGTGTATTTCCATATTGTCCAGGCATTTTTTTACCTTTTTGAACACGACCAGGCCATTCAGCATTACCAATTGAACCAATTCTTCTACCAAATCTATGTCCGTGTGAAGCTGGTCCACCACCAAATCCGTGACGTTTCATACCACCTTGGAAACCTCTACCTTTAGTATTTAAAGATGTTTTCACAAGTGTTGTCTCAGAAAGAATAGCTGTGCTTAAATCACCGGCTACTGTTCCTTCTGCAACTTCAATAGTCATAAATTTGTTAAACTCTTTAGAAACACCAAATTTAGTCTGTTGACCTTTAATGCTTTTATTAAGTTTTTTACTTGAATTATACGCAACAAGTGCTTTTCCGTCTTCTTTCACTTCACAAACTTTCGTTTCGACAACTTTAAGAAGTGTAACTGGAACACTTGGTACATCAACAGTTCTGCTCATACCAATTTTTTCAATAATAAATTCCATTCTCTACTCCTACTTGTCCATTGATCTGATTTCAACTTCGATTTCAGGTGCTAGATCCAACTTCATAAGTGAATCAATAGTATCTGAAGTAGCCGAAACGATATCGATCATTCTTCCGTGAATTCTGATTTCAAACTGCTCACGTGCATCTTTGTTTACGTGTGGCGATTTGAGAACAGTATAACGCTTCATTTTAGTTGGCATTGGAATTGGCCCTCTAATTTCTGCACCTGTACGTTTAACTGCATCTACAATAGCAGCAACTGATCTGTCTAATACTCTGTGATCGTAAGCTTTAAGCTTTAATCTAATTTTTTCCATATTTTACCTTTAAAGAACTCGTTAGCAAGGCAAAGCCAAGGTGCCTAAAACACAGGGGATTATTCCTCTAACATAAATTTAGGAACGAAAATTATACCAAAAATTATTGAATTTTCCAATAGTTTTACATAGAAATATGATACAATCTGAAAAAATGTTTCCTTTTTAAAAGGAACTATAAAGAGACACTTTGAAACTTATTGAATATTTTTATCATCATTTACCAGCTAGTGAAAGCTTTATAACACGAAAATGCGCTATATCTTCTGAACCTTTTATTAATTTATATGGTGTTCGAGGTGCAGGAAAAACATCTATTATCTTAGATTATTTAAATGATACAATGGTAAGAGATGAAATTCTGTATATTGATTTTGAAAATCCTAATTTTATTTTTAATACTCTAAACCTTAACGAATTGCAAAAATATATCAATCAAAATCAAATTAAAATATTGGTTCTTGACCATTATGATTGTAGTTTACTACCTCATTTTCCTACAGTTAAACAACTTATTGTAATTTCCCGAATAGCATTAAATTATAATCATTTCTCATACAGTGAACTTTTTCCCTTAGACTATGAAGAGTTTTTGGCTTTTGAAAAAGTACATCAACAAAATAAAAGTTTCAATCATTTTTTGCGACTTGGAACATTGCCTATAGTTGTTCGTTCTCAAAAGTCCTATTCTCAGATTATGAAAACATTTTTTCAAGTAAACTTTGATTTACAAGAACAAAAACTACTTGTTTTATTAGCCAACTATCATACTACACATCTAACTATTAATCAAATTTATCTTTATGCAAAAGTATCATTTAAAATTTCAAAAGATTATTTATACCAAAAAATTAAGTTATTTAAAGAAGAAAAGTTACTTATATTTATAGAAGACCGATATCAAAAGTCTGGTAAAAAAATGCTTCTTTTTGATTTTGCTTTTGCTAAATATCTTACTTTAGGACAACCATTTATTATTCAATTTGACACAATGGTTGCACTTGCTCTTATTAAGCATCATATTAATATAGAAACATTTGGTATTCATGGATATATTACAACAAATAACATACTTATCATTCCTGCACCTTTTGAAAGTGAAGAGAGCCTTTGGCTTAAATCACAAAAAAAGTTTAACCTTTACAAAAAACATCATATTCAAAAAGTTATTATTGTAACCGTGGCAAATCATTATGATTATTTTATTGATAAACTTTACTTTGAAGCCTTGCCTTTTAATGAGTGGTCTGTGATACATGATGAATATACCATTTAATGATACTTCTACATGATAAATATTTAGCACATCCATAAAGTCCATAAATATTTATGGACTTTTTTAAGCCTTAATTATAAATCTATAAGTAACTCTTAGATATAATCCACTTGCCTCTTTTTAGACCTGTGCAACGGTATTTAAAGACAACGGGTCAGGATGGGAACATAGCAGCCCACCTTTCTTTACTGGGTGCCGCAGGTATCTGGAAAGAGGTACTACTTTTTATACAATCATTTGATTTTAATTTTGTTATTGATTGTCTTTACGCAAAAATAACCTGTTGAGAGGTGTCCGAGTGGTCGAAGGTGCAGACCTGGAACGTCTGTGTGGGGTAACTCACCGAGGGTTCGAATCCCTTCCTCTCAGCCAGTACCTAATTTTACTCATTAGTTTATGTCGTAAACTCTTTTAATCTTTGATGTATTGTTTTATATTCTGGTTGATACTTTGATACAAAACCCCAAAAATCTTTTTGATGATGTTTATATTTTATGTGTGAAATTTCATGTACGATAATATATTGAATGATTTCATTTGGTAACTTCATTAACATTGTATTAAAACTCAAGTTATTGTGACTAGAACAAGAACCCCACTGACGTTTTGTTTTTCTAAATTTTATACTTGATGAATAAAGTAGCATTCTATTTTCCCACTGTTTAATATATGGGGGTAAATATTCTTCTATAGCCTTTTTATAAAACTGATTAATTTTTTTTTGAAATACCTTAGTATCATAGGTAGAATAGCAGAGTATAAAAAAATTATTATCAAAATTTAGAGTTGTCTGTTTTTTTTCATGCTTTATAAGTTTTAAAGGATATGGTTTGCCTAAGAAGTAAAGTTCACTAGAAGTATTAAAATTTACTGCTTTGCCTTTTTTTCTATAAAATTGTTCATATGCCTTTTGAATCCAACTGGCACGTTTAATTAATATTCTTTCTATCTCATTTACTGAAATTTTTCCTGATTTTATCACTAACGTACCCTCATCATTAAGCGATAAATAAATATGTTTTAACGAGGGCTTAAGCACATGAATATAGTGAGGTAACAGCGACATTAAAAATTAGTTGATTATTTTTCCATTTTTATAAATCACAGTTTTATAGACTGATCCATCTTGTTTATATGATTTTGCCACACCATTTCTTGTTCCATTTGTAAATGGAATGCTTACCATAGTATCACCATTCTCATAAAGTTCTATCAGTGTTCCATGAATACGACCATTCACATAAGGTACTTTTCTAATAGGTCTCGCTTTTGAGTCAAACCATGTTTCAATACCATCTTTTACACTATTATGAATGGTAACAATAGAAGTAACTTTTCCATCATATCCATATTTTTTTAATACACCACTTTTCCCCGTACTATCATCCATAATAAACTCACTACGAATTTGACCACCAGTAAAGTACTCTTTTTTAACATTTTTTCCACCAAGTTGAGGAGAAGTACATCCTGTAAATTGAAAAATAAATAGAGTAACGAATAAAATAAATTTGTACATAAAAAACCTTTTATATCAATATAGTGCTTAGTATACAATAGTTTTAATTTTTTAAGCTTGAAAGATTTTGTATATATAATATTTTTTGAAGGTATGGCCGGGAGAGGGGGATTCGAACCCCCGGAGGTATTACCCTCACCGGTTTTCAAGACCGGCACATTCGACCACTCTGACATCTCCCGACAATAAAAAGTAGGATGTAATCTTACCTAAAAAAGATAAAAGTTACATTAAATGGAGGAGCCAGCCAGACTCGAACTGGCGAATAGCAGATTTGCAATCTACGGCCTTACCAACTTGGCGATGGCTCCACTTATATAAAGAATAGCCCATCAAATAAAGTCATTTAAAAATAAATTTATTTGATGAGCTATGTATGGTACCCGGAGCCGGACTTGAACCGGCACGGTCACAATGACCGGGGGATTTTAAGTCCCCTGTGTCTACCATTCCACCACCCGGGCAAATTGGTACCATTTGTATG
>Ga0256843_1001350_pt1 | contig 19466 bp, 16 predicted proteins | sample AlvinellametaG_FD_191572 | JGI IMG/M metagenome (GOLD analysis project Ga0256843, IMG submission 191572) | Pompeii worm associated microbial communities from hydrothermal vent at the East Pacific Rise, Pacific Ocean - Alvinella | ecosystem: Host-associated > Annelida > Integument > Unclassified ... | reverse complement strand
CCTTACTGGTGGCCAAATGCAGGAAGTTTTGAAGTAGTTGTAGGTGCTATTTTAACCCAAAACACTACTTGGAAAAATGTAGAAAAATCACTTGAAAACCTTCAAGATTATCTAGAGTTAGAGCATTTTATAACTCTAAGTGAAGAGTTACTTAAAGAGAAAATTAGACCAAGTGGTTTTTACAATCAAAAAGCACCTAGACTTCTTCAAATAGCACAGAACATAGTAGATGAGTTTGAAACCTTTACGCTCTTTCAAAAAAATGTCACAAGAGAGTGGCTTCTTGCTCAAAAAGGAGTGGGAGAGGAGAGTGCTGATGCTATTCTCTGTTATGGATGTTTTAGGGAAGAGATGGTTATTGATACTTATACAAAACGACTTTTAAAAAAGTTTGGTCGAGAGTTTAAAAAATATAGTGAGTATAAATTTTTTTTAGAAGAGGGCATAAAAGAGCGATACAGTGAAGGGCTAAATCTTATTTATATAAAGTTTCATGGGATGATAGTAGAATACAATAAACTACAATCCCTCCATTAAAACACTCCAGAGTCTCTCAACCTCTTTATCATTTAAAAAAAGTGAAGATTTGTTCTCCATAAGTTCATGTAAGGCTTCTCTCTTTATACTGAGTGTGTGTGAACAGTTATAGTGTGTTGGAAGATAAGCACGAATAAGTGAAACATCTTCCACTATTTCTTTAGAGCATAAAAAACAGTAAAGCTCTTTATGAAGCCGTCCTTCATGTTCTAACATCTTTACATAAGACTCAATGGCTACTCGTTTAGGGTTTTGTTTACTCCACTCTATTGATGCAGACTCCAAAAGTTCAAAATAAAAGGAACCTAATTCCTCAGAGTCTTTGAGATGCTTATAAAATAATCCTGTAAAATCTTGCCAGAGTCGAAGAAGCTTATAGTCGTTGATCCATGTGTAACCTATATGTATTACATCTTTGAGTCGACCAATGGTACTTTTAGCAGAGGGCTCTATCTCATAGTCAATTTTAAAACCAATATTAATAGTTCCATGCCTTGCACCATAGAATCTGTAAAGGGTTTCTAAGTTTTGATTGGATAAAATTGTCACTATTAAATCTTCCTCTTTTACACGATTAAGATTGATGATGTAACCTTTCATAAACTGCTCCCTAAATACACACTTTATACATTTTCCCTAAAAAATCATAAAAATATTATACTTTTTTAAACCTTTGTTTAGTATAATGTAGCACTTATTCTCTAAATAGACTAAGTTACTTTAAAAGTAACTTAAATTTACGTAGAATTTATATAAATTTTTATAATTTAGGAGTGGAAATGGTTGAACATCATGATTTATTGAGATCATTCAAAGATAACTGTGGATTTGGTCTTGTAGCAAATATCAAAAATAAACCTTCTCATAAGGTTTTAGATGATGCAGTTACAGCACTAGAACGTATGATGCACCGTGGTGCAGTTGCAGCAGATGGAAAAACTGGTGATGGTAGTGGGCTTTTACTCTCAATGCCAACAGAGTTTATGGTAAAAGAGGCTGAAAAAAATGGTGTTGAACTTGCAAGTCAATTTGCAGTTGCTTCTGTTTTTACTAAAGAGTTAAAACATTTAGATACTGTAGAAGCTATCTGTGCAAATAATGACTTGAAAATTGTACTTCGTCGTGAGGTTCCAGTGGATATAAATGCACTAGGTGACCAAGCTATCGCTTCACTTCCTAATATTATTCAGCTTTTTATAGTTCCTAACTCTATTATGGCAACAAATAGATTTGATGCACTTTTGTATCTTTCACGTAAAGAGGCGGAACATCAGCTTATAGAAGATAGAGATTTTTATATCGCTTCTATGAGTTCTAAGGTGCTTTCATATAAAGGTCTTGTTATGCCAACGCATATTAAAGAGTTTTATAAAGACTTACAAAATGAATCATTTAAAATCTCATTTTCACTTTTTCATCAAAGATTTTCAACAAATACACTTCCTGAGTGGCGTCTAGCACAACCTTTCCGTGCAGTTGCTCATAATGGTGAGATTAACTCTGTTGAGGGAAATCGCATCAATGTAGAGATAAAATCTGAGTCTATTAAGTCAGAAGTATTTACTGATGAGGAGATAGCAAGAATTTTACCTATCCTTCAACTAAACTCTTCAGACTCTGCATCAGCAGATAACTTTTTCGAGTTTTTGATAGTGAATGGTATGGACTTCTTTAAAGCAGTTCGTGCAGTTATCCCTTCAGCATGGCAAAATGCTCCTCATATGGATCCTGAGCTTCGTGCATTTTATGAGTACCACTCAACTGTATTTGAAGCGTGGGATGGACCTGCCGCATTCTCTGTAACTGATGGTCGTTATATCGGTTGTGTTCTTGATAGAAATGGTCTTCGTCCATCTAAATATATCGTTACAAAAGATGATAATTTACTTATTGCATCGGAGTATGGTGTTGTTGATATTGCCGAAGAAGAGATTAAAGAGCGTGGTCGTTTACAATCTGGTGAGATGTTAGGACTTGACCTTAAATTTGGTAAGTTACTTAAATCAAATCAAATTGATGACTATCTCAAAGGTTCTAACCCATATATGAAGTGGTTAAACGAGCATATGATCTATCTTCAAGAGCATGTTGAAGAGCAGTACCATGCAGACGAGTCTATGGATGAAGATATTCTTGTAAAAAAACAGAAATTTTTCAATATAACTCAAGAGATTGTAGAGCAAGTAATAGAGCCTATGATGAAAGATGGCAAAGAAGCTGTTGGTTCTATGGGAGATGATACTCCACTTGCGGCATTTTCTGATAAACAGAGAAACTTTACAGACTACTTTAAACAAAAGTTTGCACAGGTAACGAACCCACCAATTGACCCTATTCGTGAAAAGGTTGTTATGAGTCTTAACACTGGGTTTGGTGAAGTACACAATATCTTAGATGAAATTCCATCACATGCACATAGACTCAAGTCTATCTCTCCTATTATTACAAAAGAGAAGTTAGATGTTCTTAAATCTTTTGGTGATAAAAAATCACCTCGCTATCAAGCGTTTTACCATAATACTACCTTTTCAACTGCGTATAAAAGTGATTTGAAAGCTTCTCTTGATGCCTTAGTTGAAAAAGTTATTACAAGTGTGAAAGAAGAGGGAACGAGAATAGTTATCTTAGATGATGCAGAATTTGATGAAAATCATAAAGTTATTCCAATGGCTATGGTTATTGGACGTCTTAACATTGCACTACTTAAAGCGAAAATTCGTCATTTAGTATCTATGATTGCCATTACTGGTGAAGTTATAGACTCTCACTCTGCTGCGGTTCTTATTGGGTATGGTGCATCCGCTATTTATCCAAATGTTCTTTTTGCAACAGCAGCAAGTATTCTTGAGAGATCAAAAGCTATTAACATATCTTGTGCAGAAGCATACAAGGCAGTACATACAGCACTCAATAGTGGTCTTCTTAAGATTATGTCTAAGATGGGTATTGCAACGATAGCATCATATAGAAATTCGGCTCTTTTTGATGTTATGGGACTCAGTACAGAGATAGTTGAAGAGTGTTTTGAAGCCTCACACTGTACGATTGCAGGTCTTACGTATAAAGATATAGATGAAAGAATTGAAAAATTTCATGCATCTGCATTTAAAAATGATGGTTTTAAGAAAATTTTCCCACTTAACATTGGTGGGTACTATAAGTTCTATACTGGTCAAGAGCATCATGACTTTGGACCTGCTGTTATTCATGCTATTCATACTGTTGCAGAGAGTGGTAAAAAAGAAGATTTTGACAAACTTAAAAACCTTGTAAATAGACGTGGACTCAAGTTTATTCGTGATTTCTTTGACCTAAAATCAGATAGAAAACCTATCTCCATAGATGAAGTAGAGTCAAAAGAGAAAATTTTTAAACGTTTTGCATCAGCAGCAATGAGTCTTGGTTCTATCTCTCCTGAAGCACATGAGACCATCGCTATCGCCATGAATAGAATTGGCGGACAGTCAAACTCTGGTGAGGGTGGTGAAGATAAAGCTCGTTTTGGAACTGAAAGAGTCTCTAAAATCAAGCAAGTTGCATCAGGTAGATTTGGTGTTACTCCAGCATATCTTCGTTCAGCTGAAGAGATTCAGATTAAAGTTGCTCAGGGTGCAAAACCGGGTGAAGGTGGACAACTTCCAGGTCATAAAGTTACGCCACTTATTGGGAAACTTCGTCATACTGTTCCGGGTGTTACACTTATTTCACCTCCACCACACCATGATATCTACTCTATTGAAGATTTAGCACAGCTTATCTTTGATATGAAGCAGGTAAATCCTAAAGCTCGCGTAGCTGTGAAACTTGTTTCAACTGTAGGTGTTGGTACTATTGCTGCGGGTGTTGCAAAAGCATATGCAGATAAAATCATCATCTCTGGTGGTGATGGTGGTACGGGTGCTGCTCCACTTACTTCTATCAAGTTTGCGGGTAACCCATGGGAACTTGGTCTAAGTGAAGCTCATAATGCTCTTAAAGCAAATAATCTTCGTGGTCTTGTTGAAGTACAAGCTGATGGTGGTCTTAAATCTGGTCTTGATGTTGTAAAAGCTGCACTTTTAGGTGCTGAGTCTTATGCATTTGGTACAGGTGTTCTTACTATTGTTGGTTGTAAAATGCTAAGAATTTGTCATGTCAATAAATGTTCTGTTGGTATTGCTACTCAAAATGAAAAACTTCGTGAAGAGTTCTTTAAAGGGCATGTAGATCAAGTTATCAACTATTTTACACTTCTTGCTGAAGATGTTCGTTCTATTATGGCAGAACTTGGTTACGCAACGATGGAAGAGATGATAGGTCGTGTAGATATACTTAAAGTAAAAGATGATGCATTTGCACAAAAATTTGACTTTTCTTCTATACTACATCAAGAAGAGGGTGTTAATACGCATCAACAACAGTTTAATCATCCTTTTGATGATAACTCTTTTGAAAAAGATGTCCTTAAAGAGGCAATGGTAGCTATAAAATCTCCTGAACAACCTATAAGAATTACTAGAGAGATTAAAAATATTCATAGAAGTTTTGGTGCTTTAGTATCTGGTGAAATTGCTGAATATTATGGTGATGAGGGTCTTAAGCATGACACAATTAAAATCAACTTAACAGGTGTAGCAGGACAAGCTCTTGGTGCATTTATTACCCCAGGTGTATCTATCTACCTTGATGGTGTAGCAAATGACTATATTGGAAAAGGTATGCATGGTGGTAAAATCATCATCACTTCTAAAAATGAGGGTGAAGAGTTTAGTGCAGGTGGTAATACTTGTCTCTATGGTGCAACTGGTGGTAAGTTATATATCTCTGGAAGTGTAGGTGAGCGTTTTGCTGTTCGTAACTCTGGTGCTTTTGCTATTGTAGAAGGAACAGGAGACAATGCTTGTGAGTATATGACTGGTGGTGTTGTAGTGATCCTTGGACGTACTGGTATCAACTTTGGTGCAGGTATGACAGGTGGTATCTCTTTTGTATATGACCAAGAACATAAATTTGTTGAAAATGTAAATCATGAGTTAGTTGAAGCGGTTCGTATTGATACAGATGAGGGTGATGAAGCTCGTCACTACTTAAAACGTCTACTGAAAGATTATGTTGTAGAAACAGGGAGTGCTAAAGCACAAGAGTTACTTGAAAACTTCAGAGTAGAAGTGCGTAACTTCTGGTTAGTAAAACCTAAAAACTTAACAAAATTACCATTGAACTTAGAGAACGGAGACTAATAATGAAAGAATTTTTAACAACAGAAAGACTTGATCCAACAAAAAGATTAGTCGTAGAGCGTACAAAAGATTTTGGTGAGATTTATGAAGTCTTTGACCGTGATGATGCGGCAAACCAAAGTGATAGATGTATTCAGTGTGGAGATCCATTTTGTTTGAACAAATGTCCACTTCATAACTATATACCTCAGTGGTTAAAATCGATTGCAGAGAAAGATTTAGAATTTGCATTTAAACTCTCAAATGAGCCTTCACCTTTTCCAGAAGTTATGGGACGTGTTTGTCCTCATGATAGACTTTGTGAGGGTGACTGTACTCTTAACGATGGTCATGGTGCCATTACTATTGGTGGTATTGAAACACATATTACTGAAGAGGGCTTTCGTGCTGGTTTAAAACCTGATTTTCCAGGAGTTACTACAGATAAAAAAGTAGCAGTTATTGGTTCTGGTCCTGCTGGTCTTTCAGTTGCAACATATCTTCTTCGTTCAGGTGTAGGTGTGACTATGTATGAAAAAGCTGACCGTGCTGGTGGACTTTTAACATATGGTATTCCAAACTTTAAACTAGATAAAAAAGTAGTTGAACGTCGTGTAAAACTTCTTGAAGAAGCAGGTATGAAACTCGTACTTAATTGTGAAGTTGGCAAAGATGTAGCGTTTGAAACTATTGCTAATGAGCATGACGCAATGTTTATTGGTGTTGGTGCTACTAAGGCTAAAAGTGCTGGATTATTAGGTGAACAAGCTCCAAATGTATATGCAGCAATGGACTACTTAACAAACATACAAAAGAAAAATTTCAAAATATCTTATGAGAAAAAATTTGATTTTAAAGACTTAAATGTTGTAGTAATTGGTGGTGGTGATACTGCTATGGATTGTCTTAGAACGGCAAAAAGAGAGGGTGCAAAATCTGTAACTTGTCTCTACCGTCGTGATGAGAAAAATATGCCAGGATCTAAAAAAGAGTATAAAAATGCGATGGAAGAGGGTGTTGATTTCTCTTTCCTTGCATCACCAAAAGAGATTATTCTTGATGAGAGTGGAAATGCTATCGCTGTTGAGTATGTAAAAACGACTTTAGGTGCAAAAGATGAGTCTGGTCGTCAACGTATGGAAGAGGTAAAAGGTTCTGAAACGAGAGTTAATGCTGATGTTGTTATAATGTCACTTGGGTTTGATCCAGTTGTTCCATCTTTCTTAGCGGAAAATGGCATCGAGACTAACTCATGGGGTGGGATTATTATAGATGAGGAGACACATGAGACAACTACTTCTGGTATTTATGCTGGTGGTGACTGTTTCCGTGGTGCTGATCTTGTTGTAACTGCTGCCTTTGATGGTCGTGAAGCTGCAAGAAGTATTACTGCTTCTCTTCTAAAATAAATAAACTACAAATCTAGCTTCACTTTTTATAAGTGAAGCTAATCTCTCTTCTTTTTCCCACTTTAAGTGAAACTTTTTAAAAAATATACTCCTACTAAAACTTTTAAGTCTTTATGAATTATAATATTCTCTAATTACAATACAAGGGGAATAGTATGAAAAAAATTATTTTAGCCGTTGCACTTCTTTTGAGTGTAAATCTTTTAGCAGATAAAGTTCATGATGGATATATAGCATATAAATACAAAGATTATAAGTTAGCAAGAATTATATGGGAAGAGTCATGTGACGCAGGAAATCTGAGTGCTTGTTATAATGTAGCACAGATATACTCAAATGGTTTGGGAACACACTATAATGAACTTAAAGCTGCGAAACTTTACTATAAAGTTTGTAGTCACGATGCAAGAGCATGTACTAATTTAGGTATTTTACTAGAAAATGGTACGGGTGGTGTTATTAGAGACTATAAATATGCAGCAAAAATGTATCATAAAGGGTGTGATGGTGGTGATATCAATGGTTGTTACAACTTAGCTTCATCTTATTATAGAGGAAGAGGTGTTATTCGTGATTTACGTTTAGCAAGTGCAATCTACGATGATACATGTAACAAAGGTCACCTATATGGTTGTTATTATGGTGCAAAAATGCATAAAGAGGGAAAAGGTATAAGAAAAGATAAAAGTAAAGCAAAAAAAATGTTTGCTAAAGCTTGTAATATGGGGCATAATAGTGCGTGTAGAAAATGGGAAAGACTTAATGATGAAGGTGTAAAATAAACAAATATAAGCAAAAATTAGGTATAATGCAAATAATTATATAACTGAAGGATTTTTTCTTGAACCTACTTGATCTATTTAATAAAACTTTTGATAATAAACCAGCTGTAAAAGAGGAAGCTTCTTCTCATTGGATAAAGTGTAAATCATGCCACTCTACAATGTACTATAAAGAAGTTGAAAATCAGAACTATGTTTGTCCAAAGTGTGGTTACCACATTCGTATTGGTGTGAAAGAGCGTATCGCTCTTCTTGCTGATGAGGAGACTTTTGTAGAGCATGACGCTTCTTTAGAACCTGTTGATCCATTAGAATTTATGGATAAAAAAACTTATAAAAAAAGAATAGAAGAGGGATTTGCAAAAACAGGTAGAAAGTCATCTGTTGTAGCAGGAAGCTGTAAAATGAATGGTGTTTCTGTTCAAGTCGTTATTTTTGATTTTGCTTTTATGGGTGGTTCTTTAGGTTCTGTTGAGGGTGAAAAGATTGTTCGTGCTGTAAATCGTGCTATTGAAAACAGGGAGGGACTTATCATTCTCTCTGCATCAGGTGGTGCGAGAATGCAAGAATCAACTTTTTCTCTCCTTCAAATGAGTAAAACTTCGGCAGCTTTAGCGAAGTTAGCAAAAGAAAATCTTCCATATATCTCAGTTTTAACTGATCCTACAATGGGTGGTGTTTCTGCATCATTTGCTACACTTGGTGATATTATTATTGCTGAGCCAGGTGCACTTATAGGGTTTGCTGGACAGCGTGTTATTGAGCAGACGATTGGTTCTGCACTACCAGATGGTTTTCAACGTGCGGAATTTCTCTTAGAAAAAGGTTCTGTTGACATGATTGTAAATAGAAACGAGCTTAAATCAACGCTCGCAGATTTACTCACACTTTTAAAAGTATAGTATGAAACTTTATGCCCTTTGTGACCAAGATATGCTTGACGCAAAAGGTGTATCTGTTGAAGAGTTCATAGCGATAGCAAAAAAAAATGATGCTCAAATCATTCAGTATCGTAATAAAAACGGTGATATTGCTTTTATAAAACAGCAACTCATTCTTATCCGAAAAATTTATGATGGATTTTTGATTGTTAATGACGCTTATGAGCTCGTAGAGTTTTGTGATGGTGTTCATGTGGGTCAAGAGGATTTAAAACTTATTGACCAGAACATATCAAAAGCTGTAAAAATTCTACGTAGTGTAGTAACTGAAGATAAAATCTTGGGTATTTCAACTCATAATGAAGAAGAAGTTTTAGAAGCTAATGCCTTAGATTTAAATTATATTGGCCTTGGTGCATACAAAGAGACTTCTACTAAAAAAGATATTAGTGGTGTATTAGGTGAAAAACTTGATGCTATCGCTGCAAAGTCAGAACATCTTGTCGCTGCTATTGGTGGTGTAGGACTTCAGGACACTTTTAACCATGTAACATATAGTGTGATAGGGAGTGGACTTCTTAAATGAATATAGAGATAGTGAGCATTGCAAAAAAAGAGAAAAGTATTTATGACCCTCTCTATAAAGATTTGACAAAAATGATAAGTCGTTTTGCAAAGGTGACAGATAGTGAAATTTTTAATAAAGATGTAACAAAAGCACACACAATTTCCCCAGAAGCTTCTCAAAAAGCGTATACAAAGGTTTTAGAGCCATATATTGGCTCTTCTTATAGTATAACTTTACATCCTGATGGAAAATTAATCGACAGTTTTGAATTTAGTAAGCTTTTAAATGATAGAATGTCAGTTAAATTTTTCATAGGCGGGGCTTATGGTTTTGAAGATGGCTTTTTAGCGAAAAGTGATAAAGTTATTAGCTTAGGAAAACTTACAATGAGTCATAAAATAGCAAAAGCTGTTTTACTAGAACAGATTTATAGAGGTTTTTCTATATTGAGTAACCATCCGTATCATAAATAAAAATAAGGGTATATAAGTGCAAGCAAGTGAGTTAGAGTATTTTAAAGAGATTTTAGAGAGCCGTAAAGAGCAAATTACCAAGAATATAAGTGGTGTTAATAATGAACTAAGTCAATTAAATTCGTTGGAACTGAATGATGAGGGTGATCATGCATCAGTAAATAACAACTCTATGGTAGAGAGTGCAATCGTACAGCAACAGATGAAAGAGCTACAAGAGATAGATGTTACATTAAATAAAATAGTTAATGGTGATTATGGTATTTGTGAAATGTGTGAAGACAATATAGGGTTCCAAAGACTCAAAGTAAAGCCTCATGCAATATACTGTATTGACTGTAGAGAAATAGTAGAAAAATCTAAATAAAGGGTTTATAATGCATTTAAAAAGATATACCATCGCTTCATTTATATTAATGGCAATGATTGGTGGATTTGTTTATACTTATGTAACTAAGGATACAACAAGTATTGATCTGTTTGGTATTCCTTTACCATCACTGTCGATTGCACTTTGGGTCGTCATCCCAGTTTTTATTTTATATATAGCAAGTGTTATACATATGTTGTTTTACTCTCTTCTTGGAAGTTTTAAGTTAGCAAAATATGAAAAAGATTATGAAAAAATCATAGATGCAATTATTGAAGCATACCTTGGTAAAAAGAGTAGACATCATGTTTATAAAACTGATCGTTATAAACTTTTAGGTACTTTACTTGAGCATACAACACTTTTCCCAAATAGTAATATTATTGGCTTAACAAATAATGAAAAAATTGATGCTGTTTTAAAAGCTATTGAAGATATCAAAAATGGTGAAGTAGTTGATTTAAAACCGTATAACCTTTCAATGGATAATGAATTAGTGATTCAAAACGAAAGAAATAAGTATAAAAAAGGTGAACTAACAGCTGAAGATTTATTAGCTGATTCTACAAAATATGCAGATAGTCTCAAAAAAGAGATTTATGCTGATTATGTGAAAGTAACTTCCCTGTCAAACATTAAAAAATATAAAGCTCTTTTAACAAAAGAGGCACTTTATAATATATTAGCTCGTGTAAATGCAGATAACTTTACCTTAGAAGTAAGTAATGAGGATCTTGTAGAGTTTATAACTACTCTTGACTTAACAGTAGAAGATTTTATTAAATTGTCATCTGTTATATCATCAAGTGGAATGATTCCAGATCAAAGAATGAAACTATTTGAAATCTTAAGTGATGAAAATGATGATGCAGTTGAAGCATACCTCTATACTCTTTTTGATTTAGAGATGATAGCACCTGCTGATGAGATACTTGAAAACTCTCAACCAGATGAGTATATGAAGTTTAAAGCATACCGTGCTTTAAAAGAGTGTCAAAAAAACTTTAGCATAGAACTATTTATATAATTTTATGCTAAAAAAACTCTCCTTCGATAATCCTCTTTATGTTTTAGCACCTCTTGCTGGTTTTACAGACTTGCCTTTTAGAAGTGTTGTTAAAAAGTTTGGAGCAGATTTAACTGTAAGTGAGATGCTTAGCTCTAATGCTTTAGCACATGGGTCTACTAAAACACTTCACATGTTAGAAAAATCACCAAATGAAGACCCTTACTCAGTTCAAATCTCTGCATCGGAAGTGGATATGGCTAGACGTGCAGTAGAAGTACTCAACGAACACGATGGTATAGATATTATCGATTTAAATTGTGGATGTCCTGTTCCTAAAGTTGTTGGACATGGTAGTGGTAGTTCACTACTTTTAAACCTTCCTCTTATGGGAGATATAATAAAAACTATCAAAGATACCTCAAATAAAAGTATGACAAGTGTAAAAATAAGACTTGGATTTGAAGAAAAAAATCATATAGATATCGCAAAAATGGTGGAAGATAGCGGAGCTGACTTTTTAGCTGTACATGGGAGAACACGTGCGGGTAAATTTAAAGCACCAGTTGATTATGATGCAATAGCTGAAATTAAAAAAGCTGTGAGTATTCCAGTCATTGCTAATGGTGATATAGACTCGTATACAAAAGCAAAATGGGTACTAGAGCATACTGGTGCAGATGGAGTAATGATAGGTCGTGGTGCAGTTGGTGCTCCTTGGATATTTCATCAACTTCGTAGCGGAGAAGAACATGTTGATTTAGCTCTAAAACATGAGATAGTAATGGAGCATTTTGATATGATGATAGAATTTTATGGTGCACACGGTGTACCAATGTTTAGAAAACATACTCATACATACTCTAAGGGTTACAGAGGAGCTTCTCAACTGAGAAATGAAGTAAATACTATAAGTGATATAAAAGAGTTTCGAGATGTCTTAGATAACTTCTTTAAGCATGGCGAGATGGCATAGTTATGTTAGATATAAGTAAATCAATTAAAAATCTTGATAATTATGATATCGCTGATAACCTTTTCCATTATGATTATAATACAAAGCATCTACTCTCCCTTATAAAAAAGGGGATAGATAAAGAAGATCCATCTTATTTGAGCTCTTATCGCTCTTTTGAGGGTGAGGTCTTTGAAAATTTTGTGTATGAAAAACTCTTACGTTATGCAAGAGATGATGAAAATATAGAGAAGTTTATACTTAAAGGTTTTCATCAAAACAGACATAAAGCACATGCAAATACACTCTCTATTAGTGAAAAAGAGCAGATAGTTTATAGAACGAAAAGTAGAGAGATTAGCGAATTTGATGCAATGTTTATTACTAAAGATAAAGAGCTTTACTTTGTTGAAATGACACTTGTGAAATCAGTTTTAAAGCTTCGTAAGCGTCTTAGGAAGAAAAAAGCACTCTTAGATATAATCTTTCCAAATTATGATGTAAAAGCACTTATAATACTTAATGAGGGTGCAACAGGTACAAAACAGTTTCCTGATTACTGTAAAGTCTGGTTCACAAAAGAGTTCTGTGCAGCGGATGTCTTAGCATACATTACCTCTCAAAACAGAAGAAAACTACTTCCAAAAGTAAAAATAAGCGGTCCATGTATGATAGAAGCTCATACTCTTAAACTTCATCCATTTAGATATTATAATACAATGAGTTGGATTACTAAAACCATTAGGAGTCATAAAAAGCATATCATAGATATGAGCTTTTTGATGAGCTTCAAAATTCAGCGTTACCAAGATTTATATAATAAATTTTATATAGGATACTTAAATATAGAAGATGGAAAGTCTCTTTTAAATCTCACTGAAGAGTATAGTGAAGATCAGAGAGTTGTTGTTGCTTTAGAGAAAAAACACTCTGATGAGATAGTATTGACTTACTATATTCAAACAGGAAGAAAAAAACTCTATCTTTATAGTATAGAAGAGTCAAAAATAACGAAAGAGAAAAAAGATCCCTATGGTATTACCGTTACTGAGGTATTTCATATAAATAAACTAATGGATGATTCCTATAAGTTGTCTCTTGCAAATATAGGGGTTATTAAAAAGCTTTTAAAAGAGAGGTTTGAGTCAAAGCGTAGTTAAGCTTTTATGACTCATCACTATAAAGAAGAGAGGCAGCTCTCTCTTTGTATGCTTGTAGCGGTTCCTTCTCTGTAGAAGTCGCATAGTTACTATTTTTAGAACTCCCTAAAAAATCTTCTAACTCTTTGTTTCTATCTTGTAGTATTTCATCAAACTCTTGCTGTGAGGATGGTTTATTCTCTCTAAACTTATCAAGCAGTATATTACTGTTTCCCATAAGAACTAGGTAGCTCTCCTCTCCAAAATCTAGCATGACTACACTGTTTGTACTATTTAATGCTTTTTGAAATCTTATTGAAATGTTTTTCGTATCATTTTGTACTGCTTGAGTTGCTATATTTTCAGTAGAAGTACTCTCATTTTCTACCTCTTGTATGGAGTTAAAGAGCCAAGATACTTTTTTTTGTTTAGCTTGTGTTGGTTGTATTTTCTTTTTGAGTATAAAGAGAAGAACAATACCTATGAGTAGAAGAGTGACAACTATAATATAGCTTGTAGAGACAGTTGTCTCTTTTTTTGTAGGAAGTGCAGAGAGAGAAGTTGTACTATTATATGAGCTTGAAGCATTTTTTGTTGCTGCTTTTTTTGTAAATCTAAGTCTTAATCCATAAGCATCAGAGGTTTTTGAAGCTATAAGTTTTACATCTGGTGAGATAGAAGCAACAATATGAATCTGATTTTTTAAAGGTACTATTTTTAAAGAGTGTAAAAAGTCAGAGTTTACTTTTTTAGACTTTGCTGACTCTATAGAAGCATCCTCTAATTTGATAATAATTTTATTTTTACCTTTACTCTGTTTTATAGTTCCATGAAAAGGTGTATCAAATGTAATCATTACATCTGCACGGTCACTCCTTTCATAAATGTTGTAACTTAGTACTTTAGAAGCATATAAGGAGAATGGGAGTAAAAATAGTAGTAAAATTTTTATCATAATCTCTCTTTTGATAGGTGATAAAGTACTGCACTAGAATCAAGTACTTCATTTATACGAATAGCAAGGTTCTTCTCATAGACCATTACCTCACCTTTCCCTAAGATACGACCATTTACATAAGATTCAACAGACTCTCCGGCAGGTTTTTTTAAATCAATGATAGAACCCTTTTCAAGTTGTAAAATCTCTTTTATACTGAGCTCAGTTTCACCAAGATCAGAGACAAACTCAACTTCCATATCTAAAATACCGGAGTAATCCATCCATGCGAGTTCATCTTCATTAAATGTATTTTCTTCTTTATCTTTTTTACGCATGAAGTTCCTTAATCGCAATACTCATCTCATCACTATCAATGATGATGGTTTTAGAATCATCTACTTCAAAATCAAATATACCAAGTTTTTCAAAATGGGGAGTATTAATAGTGTAGGGTCTTTTATCTTCCTCTTCAGCGATTACTTTTGCACTTCCTATAATGAGGTTTGCTAATTCTAGTGTCATATCTATAAGTGTCTCTTCATCACTCTCATCTTCTTCGAGAAAAATTTTTGACACTCGTTGCATAAATGCTTCATCTGATGCAAGATAAACTCTATATTTCGTACTATCATTTGCGTCTATATCTATATAGGCAATAAGTGTTTTTTTCTTCGTTATTCCATCACTTATTTTGTGCTCTTCTCTAATCTGATGAATACAGAAGTTCTCAGATGCCGTCTGGATAGTTCTAAGCATTGTGCTCCCCTTATAATAATGCTAGATTATACTTTATCAAAACACAAAGTAAAATTAAATTTGTATCTTTCTCCTTGAGAATAGATTATGAGAGTTTATAAAGAATAAATTTTTAAAGTGTTAGAATTGAAGAGAGCTTAAATATGTTGATGATATTTTAGGAGTTAATATGAAAAATCTGTTTTTTATTGTAGTAGTTTTTAGTTTATTTACGTTCTCTTCATTGTATGCATGTACAACAATGATTATAACAAAAGGTGCTTCTAAAGATGGGTCAATGTTTGTGGCACACTCTGATGATAGTGAGATGTTTGATAACAGACTTGTTCTTGTTCCTGCTAAAGATTATAAGTCAGGTTCAATGAGAGCTGTCTATTATGACCCTGCTGCTTTAGGTAATAGAGCAAAATTTAATGCAAATGTACTTAGAAGATATGTTGGTAAAGATAGAAATAGTATCTATGATGATGCAAGTCAGCCCCAGAGTATTCCTTTGGGATTTATTCCTCAAGTTGCCCATACCTATGCTTACTTTGAAGGGAACTATGGAATGATGAATGAGCATCAGTTGATGTTTGGAGAGGCCACAAATGGTACTAAAATTACAGCTGAACCAGAACCTAATAAGCTTATCTTTTATAGTGCAGAACTTACTCGTGTTGCATTAGAGAGAACCAAGACAGCACAAGAGGCTATAGAACTTATCGGTTATTTGATTGAGACTTATGGTTACTATGGAACGGGAGAGACACTTCCTGTTGCTGATAAAAATGAGGCTTGGGTTATAGAGATGGCACCTAGTCCAGAGAAAAAAGGTGGTCTTTGGGTTGCTAAAAGAGTACCAGATGGAGAGGTTTTTGTTGCTGCAAATGAGTTTAGAATTAGAGAGATTGATAGAAATTCTCCAGATATGATGTACTCTAAAAATCTTCATAAAATAGCACAAGAATATGGTTGGTGGAATCCTAAAGATGGAAAACTTGACTGGTTGAGAACAGTAAGTGAAGGGGAGTATAGTCATCCTTACTACTCACTCAGAAGAGTTTGGAGAGTACAAGATAAGTTAGCACCCTCTAAAAAGCTATCTCCGTGGGTAAAAGATGGTTTTACTAAAGAGTATCCATTCTCAATAAAACCTGATAAAAAACTAGATGTAAGAGATATAGCAAATCTTTATCGTGATTATTATCAGGGGACTGAGTTTGATCAGTCAAAAGGTATTACTGCTGGCCCTTTTGGTAACCCTTACCGTTATCCTGGTCCTATGGATGCTGGTAATGATACAGGAGATCCAAATGCTAAACTTAAAGGTGCATGGGAGAGACCACTCTCTATCTATAGAAGTGGATATAGTTTCGTACTTCAAGCAAGAAGTTGGTTACCAGATCCTATAGGTGGGATAGTATGGTTCGGTCCAGATGAACCTATGAGTACAGTGCTTACACCCTTCTATGTAGGTATTGAGTCTATACCAAAGAGTTACTATACAGGTTTAAGTGATAAGTTTAATCAAAAAAGTGCTTGGTGGGCATTTAATTTTGTAGCTAATTGGGCAGGACTTAAATATAGTTACATCATCAAAGATATAAAGCAAAAACAGCAAGAGTTAGAGTCTCAAGCATTTAAGGGTGTAAAGCTTACAGATAAAAAGGCTTTAGCCCTTTATAAAAAAGTCCAGAAAAAGCGAAAAAATTACTTACAGAATATTCCAACAATCAAGCAAATAAAGTAGTTACTGAGTGGTGGAATTTAGCTTGGAGATTAGTGGCGAAGTATAGTGATGGGTATGTTAATGAACCAAACAAGATGGCACAGGAAGTTGGATACCCAAAAGAGTGGTATGAAAAATCTAACTGGAAAAATGGTCCCACTCAGTATAAAAAACCATAAAAGAAGATGCTATAATTCGCAAAAAAGTTATGGAAAACTATGATTGAACTCTCTTTACTTGGTCTTATTGTTGGGTTATTATCTGGTTTCTTTGGTATAGGTGGGGGTACTATTTTAATTCCTATACTCTTAGCTTTGGGGTATGAAACTAAAGTCGCCATTGGTATCTCTGTTGTTCAGATGGTTTTTAGCTCTGTTTATGGAAGTTATCTTAACAATAAAAAGGGTACACTTGATGTAGCTATGGTACTCTTTATAGGTGTTGGTGGTTTTGTAGGTGCACTTTTAAGTGGACTGATTACCTCCTCTATTAGTGACGAAAATTTAGAGCTTATCTTTTTAGCTTTTGCTACTTTTGCCCTCTTAAGACTCTTCTTTAAAACTCATGAACATAGAGAACAAAAAGAGGTAAGTAGAGTGATTCTTTTACTCATTGGTCTTATCCTTGGTGCACTGAGTATGACTATTGGAGTAGGTGGGAGCATTATTTTAGTACCTATTTTAGTTGGTTTTCTACATGTACCACTCAAAAAAGCTATCTCAGCAGGACTCTTTTTTGTTGTTTTTTCCTCAGTATCAGGTCTTATTTCTCACTCTTTAGAAGAGCATATGGACTATGAGAGTGGTATAGTGATAGGTCTTGCATCATTGGTAGGTGTTTATGTTGGTATACATTTAAAAGATAGGGTTAGTAGTACGTTACAAAAGAGTCTGTTAGTAAGTTTTTACTTACTTATAGTATTATATTTAATAAAAAGAATATTTTTTTAAAGGGAAAATTTGAGAAAAAAAGATGTTATTACGATTACGGGTGCGAGAGAAAATAATTTAAAAAATATTGATTTAGTTATACCAAAAAATGAGCTTGTAGTTATGACAGGTATAAGTGGAAGTGGCAAGTCCACACTCGCTTTTGATACACTCTATGCAGAGGGACAGCGTCGTTATATGGAGTCACTTTCATCTTATGCAAGACAGTTTTTAGACCGTGTAGGAAAGCCTGATGTCGATAAGATAGAGGGACTTACTCCTGCCATTGCAATAGATCAAAAAACTACCTCAAAAAATCCCCGTTCAACAGTTGGAACTATTACTGAGATATATGACTACTTTCGACTTCTATTTGCACGTGTGGGTGTGCAACATTGTCATAAGTGTCATAAGGTTATTTCTCAGATGTCTGCATCAGATATCATTGGTGAAGTTGCAAAGCTTCCTGAGGGTGCAAAGCTTGTTCTCTTAGCTCCTCTTGTTCGTGAAAATAAAGGTGCTTATGCTGATCTTATAGAATCTTTGGTTCATAAGGGTTATGTCCGTGCCATGATAGATGGTGTAATGGTACGTCTTGATGAAGAGATAGAACTCTCAAAAACAAAAAAACATACTATTAAAGTCGTAGTAGATAGAGTGGTGGTAAAACCAGATAATAAAGAGCGTATTGCATCATCAGTTGAAAAAGCTTTAAAAGAGAGTTACGGTGAACTTGAGATTGATGTTATCAATTATAAAGAGCTGGATATCAAAGAGCATATTCACTACTCAGAGCACAATGCTTGTTTTGACTGTAAGATAAGTTTTGATCCGCTTGAGCCTTTGAGTTTCTCTTTTAACTCACCTAAAGGTGCTTGTACTGAGTGTGATGGTTTAGGTCTACGTTATGCACTAGACCAAGAGAAGATTATAGATGGAGATTTAAGCATCGAGAAGGGTGCAGTTAAGATTGTTTATGGCTTTAATAAAGGGTACTACTTTACTTTTTTAAAGGGATTTTGTGCTCATAATGACATAGATATTACAATCCCTTACTCAGAACTTCCAGAACATCAGAAAAAAGCAATACTTCATGGAAATATAGATGAAGTAACTTTTCTTTGGAAAAAGCATGAAGTAAAGAGACTCTTTCCTGGTATCATCCGTATAGCGTACGATATGTTTAAAGATGAGAAAGAGTTAAGTGACTATATGAGCGAAAAAGTATGTAATATCTGTAATTCTCACAGGCTTAAACGTGAATCTTTAGCCGTTAGAGTAGGGGAAAAAGGTATAGCAGATCTTCTTGATATGCCGATAAGTAAGACTTATGAATGGTTTGCTGATGAGGAGCATTTCTCGCGTTTTACAAAACAAGATGCTCAAATAGCACAACCTATTTTAAATGAGATACGAGAGCGTCTTTACTTTTTACATGATGTGGGGTTGGGCTACATTACACTTGGTCGTGATGCAAGAACTATCTCAGGTGGTGAGGCACAGCGTATTCGTATAGCCTCACAGATTGGTAGTGGTTTGACAGGTGTACTTTATGTACTTGATGAGCCAAGTATTGGGCTTCATGAGAGAGATACACTTAAGCTCATTCGTACACTTCGCTCACTTCAAGAGAAGGGTAACAGTGTTATCGTGGTAGAGCATGATAAAGAGACCATAGAAAATGCAGACTTTATTATCGATATAGGTGAGGGTGCTGGTAAATTTGGTGGTGATGTTGTCTTTAGTGGAACACTAGCAAAACTTAAAAAAGCCAAAACACTTACTGCTGATTATCTTTATGGACGTAAAAAG
>Ga0256843_1001349_pt1 | contig 19469 bp, 26 predicted proteins | sample AlvinellametaG_FD_191572 | JGI IMG/M metagenome (GOLD analysis project Ga0256843, IMG submission 191572) | Pompeii worm associated microbial communities from hydrothermal vent at the East Pacific Rise, Pacific Ocean - Alvinella | ecosystem: Host-associated > Annelida > Integument > Unclassified ... | reverse complement strand
AAACTGAAAAAGACTTAGAGGTTGGTGGGGTAAAAATCCCTGCCAAAACTTCTACTTCTGTACCACAAAGATTTTTTGATTTAAAAGAGTTAGAAAAATTAAAAGATGTTGAAATTGTGGTAAAACAATTTAAAATCATTTTTAATGGTTTTGTAAAAAAAGATATAGAAGAAAATGAGTTAGACAATTTAGATTATAAAACTTTAAAAAAAATAGCTATTGAAAAAGGCTTAGAATTTAAAGGAAATATCTCAAAAGAAGATTTACTAAATTTACTAAAACAAAATTTAAAAGGTTGATAAATGCTTACTACACAAGAACAAAAGTTCGTATCTATCTTTATTAAACCTACTATTGATTTAACACTTACACTTGAGCCTGCTGAAAAAGGTGTATGTTGTGCTATTGGTAAATTACATATGGGTAACCCTTATTATCCTGTGATTTTAGGGAATAATCCTGAGCCTTTATTATCAGTAGTTAGTAATCGTGGTGGAGACCCTGCAAATGAATTAGCATATCATATCCAAGACTTTTTTAGTGGATATGCTGGTAAAATGATTATCGGTAGGGTAATGAATACTGATGATACAACTAAGGTAATCAAACAAACAAAAGACGACGACGGAAATATTATCTTAGATGATAGCACAGATATAAATGTGTTTGGAGATAATAATATCAAAGATTGGGACGATACTGACCCTGATGCAAGTGTTGAATTAGTGGTAACTGCTTGTCCTACAAATAAAGTAACTATTGAAATGATAAATAAAGATGATATCTTAACGGTTACTTTATATGATAGATATGGTAATGAAGTGTATTCTAAAACAGGTAGTTGCTATTATGATGCAGTAGATGATTATGGGAAAAGTTACTATATCGGTAATATAATTGATAAAAAAATTATGAATGTAAAAACTGATCCTAACAATGAAGATTATGAGAGTAATTTTACATTAGTCCAAACTTATGACAATGGTTTAGTTGTAGAAGACGGCGACAAAAACTACCCACAAGCTTTAAAAATTGTTAAAAATATGGCTGAAAAATGTGATTATGCTATTTCTGCTGGAATTACAGACACACAAACATTGCAAGATTTCAGAAATCAAGTTACATATCCTGCTAAATTACCTTTAATTATTGACTTAAAAGGTAATACTATTGATGATGTAGTAGATGCTAAAAATAACTTAAACTTAAATGTATCTGATTGTTATTTTATTTGGAATAGGGGTAAAGATATATTTGAAGTAGGAAGTCAAAATGTTGGACTTAGCGGTTTTGTAGCTGGTATGTGTGTTAGAAGAAACTTATCAAGAATGATTGATGATGTTGAATATCGTGTTGAGGGTATTGCTGGTGTTGATTATGTGGTACCAAGACAAAAAGAAGAAGAATTAGAGATATTGTCTGATGATGATTTAACTACATTAGTAGATAATAGAATTAACACTGTTAGGGATTTTGACGGGAAATTAGTTATCGCTGATATTTTAAGTGGAGAGCCGAAAAATGTTGCTACAAGATTATTCCCTGTTGTAGAGGGTAACTTATTTATAAACAGATATATAGCAAGAATTTTACAAGCTAAACTATTTAAAAACTTAAATGAAGCTAAACAATTCGCACAAGTAGAAACTAAAAAGCTGTTTGATAAATGTCAAAGAAATGGATATTTTGATAATGATACAGATGAGAAATATAAAATTGAAGTAACTGATAAAGATAGTGACACTGTTATAGTGAATTATTGGTATGTGCCTGCTGGTGTAATGAGAAGAGGTATCGTGCAAGGTACATTAACACAAAAAATAACAAACTAAGGAGATAGATAAATGTTTGGTATAGATACAAAAAAATTAAAACAATTATCTCAAAGTAACACTCAAATTGATGCAGTAGAAACAGAAAACGAGATTACTTTTGAAGATTTAGTAGCTAATTATAAATTATTTATGAAATTAGTTACACTTATTGAGACTATTACAAATGCACAAGAATTAGGACTAAAAAACCTTAAAAATGTTGTGGAAGTATTAACAGAAGATATGACAGAAGAAGAATATGAAGAGTTTGTGGATTTAGTGTTAAAAATGCTTTTCTATTTAAAAGTATCTCAAAGTGCTATTGATGACTTATTAGATGAAGATGAAGAGATTTCAGCAATGGAATTAGAAAATCTTATTGAGCTAATTATTGAGAGAATGGGAGATAATGATTTATATGAATTTGTAGCTTATGCTATTCATAACCCTGATTTACCTGATGATGTGGATACTGATAGTATTCAAATGGATTGGGCTTTTACTCCTGATAGTAAAGGTGGGCAAGCAAAATGTGAAGCACACATAAAAAAAATAAATAAAAAAAGGAAAGATGATAGAAAAAAATTAGAATGTTTTTTTGGAATTAAAAATGGGAAAAGTGGATATTGGCATTATCCAAAAGATTTTGAAAGTGATAAAGGCGGAGTAAGTGCTTCTAACCATAAAAAATGGCAAAAAGCAGATAAATTAAAAGGGGTCGCTAAAAGTGGAGTAAGGGACTATTCAAAAAGTTATAGCAAATGGTTAAAATCAATGAGAAAAAGAAAAGGCGAAGATTTTGGTAAAAAAACACAAGAAAAACAAGTGTCAAATGAGACTGGTGCATAAAAGGATATAATGATGTTAGTAGAGATTGAAAAAGTAGGGAAAATCAACTTAGCTAATAATCTATTAACTACCTTAAAAGTTTTAGGAGAAACAAAAACTCCTTTTACTTTTGATGTTTTAGTTGATAGTATTGTGGGAAATTTTGAATTAGACGAAACTGAAATGGATAGTGTTCAAGCTGATAGTATTACTATCAATAATGATGAGAGTATTGCTTTACACAAAGATGTTATCTTATGCTTAGATAGTATAGGTGTTAGCGAACCACTTTTAAATGATTTTTTAAGTAGAGACAATGATGTATCTATGAGTGCTGGGGTAATTATTGCTGATATGGTATCTAATTTAGATGAAAACACTATTTTTGATAGTATCGTTAAATTTGGATATAAAGACACAAATGTAGAAACTGAATTAAAAGAAAATAAAATGACTACTGACGGGGTTATGCCTGAAAGAAAGCCCGGATATAAGAGAGTTTTGGTAGTTAGAGATGGTAAAAAAGTTTGGATTAACAAGAGATTACCGGGGAAAAAAGTTATTTTAACTCCAAAGCAAAAATTAGCACTTAAAAAAGCAAGATTAAAGGCACATACGGGACTTGCTAAAATGAAAAGAAAAAAATCATTAGCTAAAAGAAATCAATTTGGATTATAATAAATGACTATTTATGGATGGGATATAGAAAGTAGTGGGTTTAATGAAAACTTATTTGTTACCATTTACCCTAAGCCTAATCAAGATAGCAAAATACCAATTCCCGATGATTTAAAAGATATACACATCGTTGGGAAGTTGGTGTCAGATGATGAAAGTAACAATGTGAATTGGGAAAGTAGTTTAGAGAATATGAATGCTGAAAATAAGTTTTCTACTACTTCTGCTTTACTTCAAACGGGTATGCTTGAAAAACTTATATTTGGAGAAAATAAAGGGCAGTTAAGTGGTAGGACTTATGTAAGTAAACAGCAAAGTATACAGATATTCAAAGGTGTGGAACCTATGAATTTGAATTTAACAATAGAATTTGTTGCTTTAAGAGATACTTATAAAGAAGTTGAAGCACCTTTACAATATCTGTATAAATTCCAAGCACCTGTGTTAGGAGATGGAATTGTAAATACTATGACTACTTCTTTAATGGATATTTTTAAAAATAACAAAATTTCAACATCTGAAAAAATGAGCTATTTTGGATATATCCCTTTTGATTTAGTTATAGATTATGCTGGGAAAAGGTTTAATAGTGTCTATGTGCTTACTTCTGTTTCTACAAGTAGAGATAAGATAAGAGTAACAAAAGACGGGCATACAATTAAGAGACAAGTGTCATTAAGTTTTAAGTCTAAAAAAGCACTTGAACGAGATGACTTTATTGTTAAAATAAAATAAGGAGCAGTAAAATGGCAATAGATTTAACTAAAAGGTTGGATACTCAAACTATATTCCACCAAGCCGACAGAGTAATGGGTAAAACTATTACAGGGCAAGATTTTATTATGGTTATACAGGAATATCCACATTTAACTTTTAACATTAAAACAAATGCTTTACCTACATTGAAAAATAGTGAAAAGATAGAGTATACAACCACGCACGGAGTTAAAACTTATAATGAGGGGCAGCTTCAAACATATAATGAATTGGCAGTTACTTTTATCGAAAGAGATAGCCTTTTAATCAACGAAACATTAAACAATATTCTTATGGAAGATAAAAATGGAGACCTTACAATAGAGTTTTTCGCAGGTAGAACTATTGCAAAAGCAAGACATTGGGGTAGTTTAGAATATGCGAGTATCCTTTTAGAAGAGGGTGGAGAAGCAGATAGTGAAGCTGGGACAACTCCATTAAATAGAAGTGCTACATTAGTAGGACATTATAAACCTTCAAGAGCAGGAGTATTACTACCTGTTTTAGAAAGTGTTATAAATATTGTTAAATAAGGGTAAAAATGCAATTAAAAGATTTATTTAATTTAAAATTAAGTATTACAGAAGAGGCACTATCAGACAATCAAATTGATAGTGCCTTTCAAGTTAGTTGTTTAGTATTTTTTAGTGAAGTAAAAGTAACATTATTGTATAATGGAGATGAAGAGATATATGTAGGTTACAAAGATGAAGACGATACATTAGGATTTGGTATTGGGAAATTTCAAATTAAACATATTTTTGAAGACACTATGACAGGAGGGAAATTCATTAGAATTGTGCCATTAGATTACAACGATTTTGATTTACCTATTGAATACAATGACGACTTTATGCTTGTTTGTGAATATGTTATCTTATCTACTTCATTAAAAAATCTAAATATGTTAAAATCACTTGGAATAGATGAGAGTATTCAAACTTTACCTATGGACATTCAAGCCATTAGAGATATTTTGAATAAAAAATACAATGTATTCACTGGCGAAACCATAAGTTAAGAAAAGGATTTGAATGTTTAGATATTTATTAGAGGGTGCTGATGATTATTTTGAACATATAGGGAAATACAAAGAAGCTTATCGTAATGGACAGAGAAATAATCAATATAGTATAGATATATCTATGGAAGCACCTGTGTCAAAACCTTTTTTGGAAGAAGTTTTTTTTAAGAGTATTTCAATTACATTTGAAGGATTTGAAAACGAACCTGTGGAATTGGGTAGTGGAAATATCCATACTTTTAGTGGAAGGACACCACTTAAAATAGATATGGTTTTACACGAAATGTTTGACTATAATGTAAATGACAGCGATAAGAAAGAAAGAGATTTATACTCATATTTTTTTATGAATAATGGAGAACCTATACTTCCAAAAGATGGGACTTTTTTGTTGCCTTATGAATATTATTTTAGTATAGATATATATGCTGTTAGGCACTCTACTACAATGTTACAAATGGACAGGGCAGGTGCAAGTGATAATAAATATTTAGCAATGGCACAAAATGGACTTGCCAAGTTAAATAAATTTTTAGGGGCAAAAGATACTACAATGAAATTTAAGCCTATAATAAGTGGAGAATTTATCTTAGATGGGCAAACACAACTAAATTGGGTGAATGCTAATAATGGTGAAAATCAAGAGTTAGTATTATCATTTGTCCCTATAAATAGCAATCAAATAACAAGGTTTGGAGAGATATAATGAGTAATTTTCAATGGCACGATTTAGCGGTAAAAGATATAGAATTCAAAATTAGGCCTTTAACATTAAGAGAAAGTTTGATGTTTGCTAAAAGAAAAGATAGTATAGGTTTTTATGAATTTGTAAAAGAGTTTTTATTAACCACTACTTCACTTGATGAATTAAGATTAGGAGAAATGTTGCTTCAAGATTGTATATCTATAATGGTGTTTTATAAAATGTTATTTTGGGGCAATGAAGAGATAGCAGAAGGATTAACTCCAAAAGATTTTTTAACACAGCAACCTGATTATGAAGAGAGGATAATAAATTTTAATGGTTTCAGATATACAAACTTTTTAAAATTAGATAATGTTATACAAGCCGAAAAAGTATCTTTTGCTAAAAGAGACTTTGAATTAAAAAATCTTTATATTTTAGCAAGTAGTTGTATGAAAGGCTTATCAAGTGGAATAGATGAGATTGTAGATAATGGAATTGATAATACAGAATATAGAGACTTTATAATGCAATTAAATGATAATATTAGTATTGTATCACATACAAAAATAGATTTATTACTTGACTTCGAAAAGCTCTCTATTGGTAGCACTTCTAATAATAAATATGTAGTTATTGATAATTCGTTTTTTTTTTGGGCTTAACTTATAAAGAACACTTAAATATTTTAGGATTACTTGGATATAATAATGATATTTTAGATAGTGATTGCAAGATAATCACTGATATATTTTTAGAAAGAGTAAAGGTCTTAAATGGCGAAAATAAAGAAAATCAATAAAATTAAAAGCATTTCAAACCCAAGTAATCAAAAGAAAAAAAACAATCATTTTGTATTGCAAAGCAAGTTAATAAATAAAGCTAAATTAAACCCCAAATTATCGGAACACAAAGAAGTAAAAGTCGCCTTGACTATTGATGAGATGATTAGAGAGGTTAAGGCACTTCAAGATATATATAAAAAGGGTATTACACTTGATAACTTGTTTCAGTATGCAGATAAAGAAAGAATTGAAAGGGCTAAAAAACAATTAAAAATATTCTTTTTAAGGACTTTTTCTAAACATATTTTCAAGTTTATAGCAAAATCAAGTGGATTAAACCCTGCTGAATACTACCAAGTGGAAGTGCAATTCGTAGATGTAGATGAAATGTTAAAACAAGGTAAAAGTGCTGAATATATACTCCATAATTCAAGGATAAAAACTCAATGTAGTTGTCCTGATTTTAAATATAGATTTAGATACTATTTAACTAAAATGGATGCAGTATTGGGGTTAAAGGAACATAGATTTCCAAAGATTACAAATCCACATAGAGAACATAAATTTTTATGTAAGCACCAAATTTTAGTAATGAATGGGATAACTAAGAATTCATTTTTAAATATATTTAAAAGATATATTACGAATTTACAAAAAGGTAAAAAAGGTATTAAGGTTACAAAAAAAGATATTGCTTCTACTTATATTTCATCAAGTAAAAGTAAGATAGAAACAAAATAAAAGGTTTTTTTAAATGGCTAATGAAATTTTAGATAAATATTTAGATATAGAACAAAATAAACTTTTAACTCTAATTGAAAAAAGGGGTATAGATGTAAATATTTACCCTGCTTTACAAAAAGTATCAAATATGGATGAAGTGGATATTTTTAATCAAGAGTTAGAAGTTGATATTGTGGGGCAAAAGCAAGAAGTTATACACGAGTATTATTATGATTTTGATAACCCTATTGAAACTAAAAGTTATTTTGTAAAAAAAGATTATGAATTTGATACTTTATCTGATGTTGAAGTTGAAACAAATGAAAATAATAACTTTATAAATGAAAATGAAGCTTATATAAAATATGATAAAATTTTAGAAGTAGGTACTCTTATAATCTTAAAAGATTACGAAAATATTAGATACACTATAAGTAAAATATTAAAAAATAGAAACTTTACAAAAATATATAAATACAAATTAAATAGGGCATAAAATGGCAAAAAAAAGAAATTCTAAAAATAGAAGTTTTAACAAAAAAACAAATGTTAATATAGAGGATTTGCAATCAAAGATAGAGAATTTAGAGTTATTGAATGGTTTTTATAGTGCTTCTATTCCAAGAAACTTATCTCTCAATGCAGTAAAAGATAATAGCATAACAATACTTAATAGAGATGTAGAGTATATGAGAAGACACGAGATGTATGAAGATACATTCGTTAGGGAAATGGTAAAAGTTATTATTGTTAGGGCTATTGGCACTACTCACGATAATGTAAAACCTTTTGAAATTGATATTAAAGATAATGCTAAAATAGATGAAAATTTCAAAGAGATTTTAAAAAAAGAATTTGAATATCTTACTGAATTGATAGATGATAGACTTATGGATATTGTTTTAGATAGCCAATTTTTTGGAGATGGTTATTGTAGGATAGTTTTTGAAAAGGATAAAGGTGTTACTGATTTATTGATGAATTACTCTACAAAGCCATTTAATATAATCCCTATTGTAACAAATCAACTTGAAACTATTGCTTATGAAGTTACAAATAATTATGGGATACTTAATACAAATAATTTACAAAGTAATATTTTAAATACTAAAAATAATCGTTATTATGTAGCACCTATCAATATAGGAAGAGTTAATTCTAAGGGGAATGGAATTATAAAGCTTACACAAGACCAATTACCTGTAATAGAAAACCTTAATGTATTTAGCGACCAAATTAGAGTTTATGAAGATAGTGTTTATGGTGGTGTTGTAGAGGGTTGTTATGAGGATTATATATCTTTTAAATGGGCTTTAAAAGCACTGGCTAACACGAGAATAGCAAATAGTGTAGTAGAAAGGTTTATTATCCATAATTTAAGTAATGTTAGTGATAATGAAAAAAGAATGCTTAAAAATGCACTTGAAACACAAATTAAAAATACAATGGATGCTATATCTCAAAAAGTAACTGAAAAAAGCCCTGATATTTTAATTGCAAATCACATTATCCCTACGACCGGAGATGGCACTAATAGTATTTCAATACAAGAGAGTAATCCAAATTTTAGTGGTTTTCAATCTATTGAAGATATTATGATACATATTAAAAAATTTATTGGTGCTATTGGTTTTAATTATGAATTAACTTCTTTTGGTGGTAGTGTAGGTGGTGGAGAAAGAGATGGAGTAATTCAAAACTCTTTACAAATGGATGCACAAGGGACACAAATAAGAAAAGCGATAAGGAATTTTGTTTTAGATGTTATTAAAACACATTTTTTAGCTAAATATAATTTAGAGATAGATTTATCGCAAATCGAAGTTAATTTTAGAAGTGTATTAAATCAAGCTAAATTAACAGCAGAACAGCAAAGAATGGAAAATATTACGAATTCACAGCAAGTATTAGGAATAGTGCAACAATTTAAAGAAATGAATTTAGAAGACAATGAAACGAATAGAATTATGGTAAGAAGCCAACTTGAAGATATGATTTCACAAACTACACAAAATAAAGATATAGTTTTAGAAAGTTGGGTAAATTATGCCTTTACAAAAGAAGAGACACAAGAAAATAATGAGGAGATATAACTATGAGTAGTAAAAATATTATAGCAAATGATTATAAAGAATTAGACAATGGGGAAATGGAGGTAACTATTACTTTTAATCCATTCGAACATGGACATTTTTTAGGTAGCCCAAGGAATTATGATAAAATCAAATACAAAAATATGGTAGAAAATAAAAAAACTCAAATCCATATAAAAAATGGGTATGCAATAGGTTATTACGGGCACGATAGCAGAGACCCTAATAAAGGATATATACCGCACGAAAGAGATAAAAATGGAGATGTAATTTATCCCTGTTGTAAAACTTTATCTATGAAATGGGTTGAGCCAAATTTAGTTAGACACACTCAAAGAATTTTAAGTAATGAAATAGGTAAAGAGATACAAAAACTTATTAAAGCTGGTGTTGGTGGATTTAGTAGTGTCCATAATTTAAAAACAGGAGACTTTTACGGGTTTGATTATGTAATAAGCCCAAACTTTACTACTAATAGAGTAATTGTGGATAATACTTGTAAAAATGGTATGTGCGGCATATCTACTGATAGTGTATTTAATAGTATAGATAATGAGATTAGAGGGAATATTAAAGCTTATCTTGATAGTATAGGTATTGATGATAACTCAATCTTAGAAGCGATTTATAATCTTGAAAAACACACATTAACATATCAAGACAATATAAAACTATTAAATGAAATAGAAAAACAAAAAAGAGAGATATATACTAAACTTGATGAGGTTGAATATTCTAAGAAAAAAATTCAAGATGAACTTCAAAATTTTATAGAAAATAAGTATAAAAAACTTATTATGCAATTAGATAGTTTAGGGTTTGTTATTGATAATGATGACAAAATTAAACCAACTGATAAGACATTAAAAGGGCTTTTCAGACCTACAAATCTTGATAGTGTTTTGGATACACAATATAAAACACTTGAAGCTATAAAAGAGATTAGAAAACCTTTATTAAATAAAGACACAAAAAATAATGAATTTGAATTTAAAATTAAAAATCCATTTGGGCTATAATAAGGTAAATTATGGAATATATGGGACTTAAATTTGATGACACGACAGGTTTATTGTTAAATCTAAATAAAACATCAGAAGAAATTAGAGATACATTAAAAGAGTGCTTATCTAATAATAAAAAAGATAATCAGATTAAGCAAATTGAAAAAGAAAACACAAAAGCTATTATTAAATCTAACGATAAAAACAATAAACTTTTAGTTAAAAACTTAGAAGAGTATAATAAAAAAATAGCTCAAAATTTAAAAGAGGTATCTAAAAAAAAGAAACTAAAAGTAGATATAAATGGAAAATTAAGAGATGAAAAAGGTAGGTTTGTAAAACAAGAAAAAACAGCAAGTGAAAAAGCAAAAGAAGCACAAGATAAAAAGAATGATAAATCCGAAAAAATAGAAGTTAAAGTCCCAGTAGAAGAGATAGGAGAGGCAGTCGGAGATGCTTATTATCAATCATACCAAGAATTAAAAACATTTTTTACACCATTTGTTGAGAGCACTAAAAGTGTTTTTCAATTCTTTTCAAAAAGATTTTTTAAAGATGATAAGAAAGATATTAAAAATGCTTCTGAAAAAGCCACAAAAGATAATATAAAAAAAGATAATACTACTAAAAAATTACTTGAAAATTCTAAAAAAGAATTATCTACTGATGAAAAAATACTTAAAGAGTTAAAACACCATAGACCAAAAAATAAATTAAATTTAGGCGGTATTTTAGGTATTTTAAGGAAAATATTATTAGGTTTAGCTCCATTAGGTTTAATGTGGGGATATATTAAAAATAAATTAAAATTACCAACACCTAATACAAATAAACAAACTACAAACAATAAAAACAAACCAACTAAAAAACCAAATAATAATAATAATCACAATAAAAACAAACCAACTAAAAAACCAACGAAAGGTGTATATACAGGTGGAGAAAAACAAGAAAGAGAAGTTAGGAAAAGGCAACCACCAAAAACCAGAAAAAGGATACAAATACCTAAAAAAGCTGGGAAAAAGATAGGTTTGAAAGTTGGTGCTAAAATTGGAGCAAAGGCACTTCCTTTGCTTGGTTGGGGATTAACAGCTTTTGACACTTTTAATGTTTTTCATGATTTAGCACAATACAAAAATGCGACTTTGCTTGATAGCTTTAATCATAATGTGCTCGGAATGGAAGCGGATTATAAGAATATACACTTAACTAAAAAAGAACTTCTTATGATTAAAGAGACAAAAAATGCTATTGCTAATAGTAAAAGTGTTTTAAAGCCCAAAACAGGAAATAAATATAACTATACTCCTGCTTTTAAAAAAACAACTTGGAGAGATAACAGCCCTGGTGTAAAAAAACAAGAAGTAGTAAAAAAAGAAATCCAAACAAAAGATACAACTAATAATTTTGATTTAAGTATTTTTAAAAATCAAATCAATATTAGTAATAAGATTTTACAAGAGCAGAAAAAAACAAATGATTTATTAAATACTCTATTATCTAAAACAAGTGGAAAAACAATAACATATAATCCAGCTAAACATAGTTTAAGGAGTGAATGGTGAGTAATGAGTATAGATTATCTATTTTAAGCGAATATGACCCTATCAAATGTTGGTTGGATACTCCAAAAGGTTATTATGTAGGTATGCCTGATTTTGGAAATAATCTTTTTGAATTACAATTTAAAAATCAAAGGAATGTTAGGTTAAAATTACACAAAATTTTAGATAAAATAGAGGAAGATTTAGGAAGCGATATTGCTAATATTGTAGATAGTATAGAATTAGTAAAAGTTGAAAATTACGATAATTTTTTTATAGCAATAATTTACAATAATAGCAAAAATGTAGCATATAAGGAGATTAAATGAGTGTGCCAATAGATGAGTATTTTTTAAATTTAATAAGGGCTGATGATAGATTAAAAGATTTTGAATATGATTTTGGAATAGGGCTTATATCTAAAAGTTTAGATTTTAAAATCAACACAACATTAGCTACTATCCAAAATGAAATAAAAGAATTATATTACCCTACTCTTGAAAGGAATTTATTAGCCCATTTAATGTATAAAGTTGGATACATTAGATTTAAAAAACCTTTACAAATTAGGGCTACATTACTTAGTAATGATGATATAGAATTAGACAAGGATTATAGATTTTCAGATGGTAAAGACTTATTTTTATTGGACAATTCTATTAAATTAGAAGCGGGAATTGAAACAGATGTTACACTCACATTAAAAGAAAAATATACTCTAAATAATGTAGAAATAAAAGAAAGCAATCTATTTTTTAAGATACCATTAAATGTAACTTATAAAGAATTGGTTGAATTTGAAGTTTATAAAGATGGCATTAAATTAGAATATTCACAAAATTTTGTAAAAGATGAAGCCGATGTATCTATTGAAATCATCGAAGATGGCACACTACAATTAGTTGTTATGCTACATAATGAAAATGGCCTTAATTTAGATAATGGAGATACATTAAATGTAAATTACTATGTTTCTACTGATACAAAAATATGTCCTGATAACTTAGCTATTATCGAGGATGGAGATTATAATTTAGTATGTAAAAATTTAAAAGTAGAAAGTAATTATCAATCTCCAATGAGTTTACAAGATATGGCTGATATGATTAAATACGGCCGTAAAAATTTAGGAGATATATGTTTGAATGAAGATTATAGGCAATTTATATTCAAAAATATTCCAAATCTAAAAGCCTTAAAAGTATGGCAAGAAAGAGAAGAAAATTTAGAATATTATGACCCTAATATTTCTAATATAAACAAAGTGTTTTGTGCTTATATTACACAAGATGACAAGACTTATGATGAAAAAATAAATAAAGATATACAAAACTTCATTTTTAATGAACTATATGGAAAAGAAGTAGTTATAAAAGAAGCGAATTTAATACAATTAAATGTAACTATAATAATTAAAACAGATGAAAGCTACTCTGATACATTAGTTAATTCTATTAAAAATCAAATTATAGGATTATATGATGATTTACACACAAAAATAGACGAAGACACTATTTATCGTAAAACTTTTGAATTATTGGTAAAAAATATGAATATTTTTAGTTTAAGTGTATTTTTAAGTGAAAAAGGCGATTATAGAAATAATAAATTTTTTGAAATAAAATCTGAAAATATAAATATAGCATTTAAAGAGTGATAAAATGATTGAAGAGTTATATGAAAAGAAAAGTAAAAACTATGTTGTAGATAAAGTTAATGAGTTTATAAATAATGCTATTGATGAATATATTACAGATGATATATATTTTAGTTTGGTTCCTATTTTGTCTAAAAGTAACGAAATAGATGAGAATAACGAGTTTTTTAAGACCTATAATATAACTCCTATTAGCGGTTTAAATAGTGAAGAGTATAAAACTATTAGTTACCTTGCCCTATTCTACAAAGAAAAAATTAAATATAATGTTAAGGATATAGAAAAATATTTAAAAATTTGCGGTTATCAAGTAGATGATGATTTTATGACTATATTATGTCTAAATAAAGATAAAGAATATGACTGCGATGAAACTAATTATATTCCTTTTGAGAATTATTTATTGCTTGAAGATAGACAAAAAGTGGGAAATAAATTAAATGAAATTGTTAGGAATTATATTGACGGATTTGATATTATGTTTGATACAGGGAGTTTAAGATAATGGCTATTGAAGAGAGAAAAAGTAATTATATTATTACTAACAAAGTTAAAATAAAACAACATAGAAAACTTATAGAAAATAATTTGCTGAACTGGATAAATCAAAAATATACTTTTTGTTTTAGTGAACATTATGAGATAAAATCTACGATACAAGAAAATACTAAAAATATATATAACGATGGATTTGACTTAGGGTTTGATTTTTTCTATTTAAAATAAACTTGATTTTATTTATTTTTTTTATTATTATTTCATTAAATTTTGATAAAACAAAACAAAAGGGGTATAAAATGAATACAAAAAAGGTGCTTGTTAAAATAAATATAAATTATCTCAATGAAGTTTGTAGTAATGAATTATTAGTTAGTTTCATTACGAAAAGTGTAGAAGAGTTTAAAAATGGAAAAAGATTTGTAATGAGTTTTTCTATTCAAGACAATTTTGTTTATAAAGAAGTTAAGCTAAATATAAAAGAAGATGTGTGGGAAGTTATTAGGAATTATGCTAAAAACAATGGAACAATTACAATAACAGCTCTTATAAATACTTTTATAAAAGAACAACTAAATCTAATAAATAAAGATTAGTTTTTTTGTTTTTTTTGGTATAATTTTAAATATAAATATCTTGGTAAGGCTATGCCACAGCCTACGACCTATAATCTTAGGGCTACCTTTTGGTGGCTTTATCAAGGTATTTATTGAGGGTTGTAGGTCGTGAATGTGGCAGTTCTACTTATAATCCTCCATAGGCTTTCTTATAGTAATAAATATCAAATTCAAATGCTAAGGTAAAATGTTTAAAAATGAAAACATAAGAATAAATAAAATTTCATTTAGTGGAATATATTTCTTGTTTTTAAACAAAGAAATTGTTTATATAGGACAATCAGAAAATATAGAGAAAAGAGTTTTTCAACATCTATCAAGAAGAAAAATAATCTTTGATGAGTGGAATTATATAAAGTATCCAAAAGAATTATTAAATACAAAAGAAGCTGATTATATTTTAGAATACAAGCCTAAATATAACAATTCTATACCATCTCAAAATATATGGATTAGTAAAAATCAAATCAGGCAAATAATTAGTTTAAAGGGTTGAGTATTTGTGTGGCAAAACTTATGTTTTAAAAATGGAATTTTAGAAAATATTAAAAATAATGAGATACACATAAAAGGAGAGCTGAAATGAGTATTAAAATAATGACACAAGTATTTAAAGATGAAAATTTAGAACCAAATAAGAAACTTATAATGTTGGCACTCTCTGATAATGCTAACGACGAAGGATATTGTTATCCTTCAATAAATACACTAATAAAAAAAACATCTTTATCTAAACCTACAATAATTAAACATATAAAAGAACTTGAAAAAATGGGGTTTTTATTATCAAAAGAAAGAATTAGAAGAAATGGTAGTGCTATGAGTAAAATATATGTAATTTACCCTGCTGAATATTTTGAAAAATTAGATGAAGAGTTAAAAAGCAAATTTACCGAAAATATGGTAAATAATGAAGGGGGTAGTAAAGAGGCTTTACCCCCTAAGGGTAGTAAAGAGGTTTTACCAGGGGGTAGTAAAGAGGCTTTACCAGGTAGTAAAGAGGCTTTACCCCGTGAACCATCAATTAAACCATCATCTCTTTTTAACCATCACTTATTTAATAAATTAAATAAAGAAGAGAAAGAGCTTTTTTTAGAGTATATTAAACTAAGAAAAAAAATGAAATTACAAACTACTTTATCAATTCAAGATAGGTTATTAAATAAATATTTTAAATATGGAAGAGATATTGAAATTATTGAAAAAGCTATTATAAATAATTGGAAAGATTTTTACGAAGTTAAAAAAACACACACTAATGCCACTAATTTTAATTCTAAGAGCAAAAACAATGATATTGTAGAAACTAATATGAGTGAAGCACAAAGGGCGATAGAGATGAGAAGAGCGAGATTAAAAGCAAAAGGAGAGTATAATGAGTGAATATGATTACAATGAATTTGCTATGTATCTTACAGGTGTAGCAATGACTTTTGATAAAACTATAAGAGCTGAACAAATTGACTTATATTTCGAAATATTAAAAGATGAGTTTGTAAATATAAACGAGTTTAAAGAAGTTGCTAAAAAAGTTATGAAAACTTGGAGCTATTCTTATATGCCAAAACCAGCTCATTTTTTAGAAAACAAAAAAGAAGATAAATTCGAAGTTGAAGCTATCGCAAATAAAAGCTGGGAATTAGTTGTTGAAGCTATTGAAAATGGTGCTGGATATACAAGTGTTCCAAAATTTAATGATAAGATTTTAGAATATGTAGTTAGTTTAATTGGTGGATTTTATACACTTAGACAATTAGACTATAAACAATTAGAATTTAAGAAAAAAGATTATATTAAATTATATGTAAATTATTACAATAAAGAGAATATATCTATTCCAAAAATTACACACAAAACAACCCTTGAAACACCTGTAATAAAAGAATACAAAGCTGATTATAAGATTAAAACCTTAAAAAGCGATAATTTAATAGAGAATAAACAAAGTGAATTTAATAAAAAACTTGGATTGAGTTTTAAAAGGATTTAAAATGAGTTTAAGAGATAAAGAAATTATAAATAATATAAATTTATTAGCTAATAAAGATGAATTGTTTTTTATAAAACACTCAATCAGAGATATAGAAAATATTTTGGGATTAAAAAAGAATACTCTACCTGCTATATTAAGTAAAAATAAATTCTCAATTAGGGAAAAAAGAGAGCAAGAATTTATAAATTATTTTTACAAGCAAAATATAGAGACAATAACTTTACCAAAAATAGCAAAAGATTTGAATTATAATTCAAGACAACAAGTCTATAAAAAGATTAAGCAAGTTTTTGGATGCACATTAAAAGAGTTAAAAAGGAGTAAAAACAAATGAAATATATAGCAACTATTTCGGGTGGAAAAGATAGTGTTACAATGGTTGATTTGCTCTTAAAAAATGATTATCCAGTTGATTATATTGTTTTTAATGATACAAAACTTGAGTTTAAAATGATGTATGACTATATTGATAAATTAAATGAATATTTTAAAAATAGATATAACAAAGAAATTATCAAAACTGAACCTGATATTGAATTTAAAGATTTGATTTTAAGAGATAGAACGAGAGGCGAAAGAAAAGGTAAAACAAAAGGATTTTTAAGTCCTGAAATGCCTTTTTGTGATTTTAGAAAGTATTCAAAAATAAACCCATTGCAGAAATGGTTAAAGAAAAACAATATAAAAGATTATATTTTGTATATAGGCTTTACAAAAGATGAAATAGCAAGAGCAGATAATTTTAGGAAAAATAATCCAAATACTATATTCCCACTAATTGAATATTTTAATATGAGTGAGTTAGATTGCAAAAAGTATTTAATAGAACAAGAAATGGAAAATCCACTTTATAGATATTTTAGTAGGACTGGGTGTAAGTTCTGTCATTATCAAAGTGAGCAGGATTGGTATCATATTTGGAAATACTTTAACAAAGATTGGCAAGAATTAAAAGAGCTTGAAAAAAAAGTGATGAGGTCTAATGCTGATAATAAATATATTTTTAGCAATTTTAAAAACACAGATGATATGGAGAAATTATTTATTCAAAAAGAAAAACAAGGTAGTTTATTTGATTTTTCAGATGAGCCTATAAAAGATTGTTTTTGTAAAATATAAAAGAGTTAAAAAGGAATTTAGGAATAAGGTTACTAACACTATTTGTAGTATTAGTAACCTTATTTTTTTCTTAATTTTCCTTTATCTTTATTTTATATTTATCTTTGTAAGCAACTACAACTACAAAATCTGTATAGTACATACCTACTTTACTATTACAACTCTTTATTTTATAAGCGATTACATTATTAAATTCGTATTCATGTTTTTTATAATTATCGCGAACTTCTTTCCCATTCGCGAGTTTTAATAAAGCAATCTCTCTTTTGTTATCGCTTTGTGTATATCTTTCTATTTCCTCTTGTGTAGGAATTGTTATTCTTATTCTAATTACATTATCATTTGTAATTATTTTTTTACCCACTACAATTCCCCCATTTAACACTACTTTCTTAAAAAAACTTATTACTTCTTGTGTAAGCTCTCTTTTACCTAAACACATCTCTATTAAAAAATTAGAATACTCTTCTCTGTGGCATTCTCCTTTTGCTAATAAAAATTTAAAATTAGAGATTGTATCTGTTTTTAATAAAATACCTTCTCCTAACTCTTTGTAAGAAAATTTTTCGTTTTCTTTTCTTACACCACCTGTGTAAATAGGAATTTCATTATTTAAATAAAAAGTCCCCACAAGTGGGAATGTGTTTCCTGTTATTTCTTTACTCATATTTCTACTCCTTTTTCTTTCAAATCTTCTATATAATATACTTCTTTTGTTTGCCTATGCTCTTTGCTATCGGGCACAAACATATACTTTGTGTAATAAGCATTACTTCTACTTGCTAATTGTCTTGCTAAGTAAGATGCTTTTTTAAAAGCTTCTTTTAAATTTTTAGGGTTTCTTTCTAAAACCTTTACAAAAACATCTCCCGCTAAATCGTTTATAATACCTTTTTCTGTTGTAACATTATATATTTTTAATTTATATTTATTAAATATGTTTCCTGCATATTTTCTACAAACAGAATATAGAAACACATAATTATCATCTATCATTTTTTCTCCCCCTAAATCTGTAGGAGCATGATAATTGTAGTGTATCCAACCTCTTTTTTTAGCCCTCCAATAAGTCACACGACTTATTTTGCCCTCTCTATATAAAGAGGTAATTTTATCTAAATCTTTTATTACTTCTTTCATTATTTTCTCCTTTTTGTTTTGTTAATGTAATTATACGAAATATTTTCGCATTTGTCAAGGGTTTGTTTGAAATATTTTCTAATTTCTATTATAATAACAATAAAAAAAAGGAAATTAATGAAAATAAAAGAATTAACTGATTTAAAAATAGCGAGTTTTGTAGGAGTAACTAATAGAACTTTGCAAAACTGGAAAAAACCTACAAAAATTATAGGAGATATAAAAATATATGCTCCTGCTGGAAAACATAATCTTTACAAAGGAGCAAAACTTGCTACATATTTATTAGATTATAAGCAATACTTAGGCACAGACGAAGATATAGAAGTATCTGAGCCTTCAAATAATTTAGAAAAAATGTTACAAAGTATAAATACTATTAGTAACTTAATAGAAATTGTAGAAAACAATTGTAATAATAAATATATTAAAGATTTAAAAGAAGAGGTAGAAGAATTAAAAAACAAATTAGAAGATTTACAAAAACTAACTATTTTATAATTTTTTTATT